>Ga0222679_1000046_pt1 | contig 47950 bp, 81 predicted proteins | sample AntAcemetagen939_FD_179843 | JGI IMG/M metagenome (GOLD analysis project Ga0222679, IMG submission 179843) | Saline water microbial communities from Ace Lake, Antarctica - #939 | ecosystem: Environmental > Aquatic > Non-marine Saline and Alkaline > Saline | place: Antarctica: Ace Lake...
GAGGGATTAGATAAAATAAGAGAACAGGGCAGATTAAGGCAAATAAAGCATAGAGATAAATTTAAACAGCTACCAGAGAAAGGTAGTAACGTTACCGTAACGTCTCATAACGAAACAGAAGAGAAGAGAAGAGATAAGAAAGAGATAAAGAAAGAGAATAAGAATATAAAGAATACTACTATTGCTCCGAGCGATAAAAATCACTCAGAGCTTAAACCAATAATTACTATTACTCTTAATGACAAAACAGAATATCCTATCACTCAAGATATGGTCACTGAATGGAAGTCTTTATATCCAGCGGTTGACATCTTGCAGACTTTGCGAGATATACGGGGTTGGAATTTATCTAAACCTAGACAACGAAAAACAAAAACAGGAATAATGGCGCATATAAATACATGGTTATCGAAAGAACAGAATAGTGGGAGTTATAATAAGCCTAACAATAACAAAGGAGATAATTATGGAAAAATCAAACGACACTCTAAGCCTTATCCTGAGGGCACGCCTTTTGAGTAAGTCATGTAGAGACTGTAAAGCAGATATATTAGTTTCACAGGAGCGTGCAGAAAAATATGAGACATTTCTGTGTGATAAGTGCAAAGAAAAACACAGAGTAGGAAAACTTGTAGGTAAAATACAGAAGATATTACCTAGAAAGTTTTGGGATGTAAAGACAGATAAATCACTTGATATGTATAAAGACAAGCTATGTAGTTTATTTATACATGGCAAGGCAGGAGTAGGTAAGACGGTATTAGCGTGTAGTTTGGCAAAGTTGTATATACGACAGGGGTATGAGGTTAAGTTTATATCCTATCCGGCCTTTATAATGGATTTACAGGGTATGTTTAGACAAGATAAGGATGTTTATGGATATGCAAAGGAAATTGCTTGGTATCCAGAAGATGCAGATACAAGTTCAAAACCTTCTTATATGAGAGAATTTGGATCACCTGAAAAGGAGTGGAAAAAAGAAGGTGTATTAATTATTGATGATTTGGGAGCGGTAAAATTAACTGAATTTGTCCGGCAGATAACTTATTACATCATAAATGAACGTGAAATGAAAATGTTACCGACAATCATAACAAGTAATTTTGATTTAAACGAAATAGATAATATGATTGATCCTAGAGTAAGTTCAAGAATATCGGGAATGTGTGAGATTAAAAAGCTAGATGGAAAAGATAGACGTTTAAAAATAAAACTTGACAAAAAATAGTTGATTGTAGAAAAATGATTTGCTATATGGGTGGGTTATGTCTTGGGGATTAAAGCATCTGTGTAGTTTCTAAAGTTGGGTCACTAAAACCTTTATATCTCCATTTATTCCAAACAGGGGTAGAATGTTTTAAGTCTCCAATATTTCTACATAGTCCTTCCATAGTAAGCGAAAATTCATTATAATCTGTTATAGCTTTTGGAATACTAAAAACAAGATTTCCAACTAATTGCTCAATCGTTTCGCTTGTTTGTACACATTTTATAGCGCCACCTGTTTCTTGGTCAACATAAACAGGATCATAAGCTCGTGGTATTATTAGTGTCAATGGCGATGATTTTGAGTTCCATTCTGCTTCTGTTATATAATTTACTGGCTGAAATGTTATATCTGTTTTCCATACTCTAATTGATGCTGCCCATTCACCATAAGCAATAAAACGAGCACCTTCGCATACTAGATAACTTTGTGAAGGTGTATATGGTCCTTCTGGTCCAACCCAACTAGCAGATAAAAAATCAGCATATGTATTAGACCATGCCACATTAGAATCAACATTATGAGCAGAACCTGCTTTTCTATATCGTATCGAACTTGACATTGGGATACCTCTTAATTTTAATGCTTTAGTTGCACCAGCTATTCTAACATATGCTTTGCTTGCGAATATATCATCTGTATCAACTACTTTAATTCCTATTGTAGCACCATCAACCCTTGCTCTTACATTATATGAATTAAAATCAGTATCCCCTTCTATTCTTACCGCACCATCTGATTGATAAAGCCTAATTTTACTATCTATTGCACCCATATTTATCCTATGGAACGAGCCACATATCACCATTTTGAAGCGCTGGAGGCTGAGAGCCTAAGTGCATCCCTGCTAAATTAACCAATCTCGGATTACCACTAAAGCTCTTTGACATTACAACATAATCATCTACTGCATAATAACCGCCTGAACCACTGTCGTTTAGGGCGGAAACACTGCTCCAAGTTGTACTCTCATTCTGATATTCTTTGACATTATAAGTCCCGTTGCTGTTATCTGCTGTGATCTGCACTATTCTAAAATCTATTGTGGAAGCTCCTGCAATTACAGTATTGTCGCTATAATCACTGACCAGTAATACCACATCATCTACATCAAAGTCTCCGCCTGTTCCACTTCCGCCCGGATGAGCTATATTGCTATATGTAGTTGCTTCATGTAGATACTGCTTTAGATTATAAGTGCCGTTTGAATTATCTGCTGTAATTATTCCAATAAAATAGGTATCTCCTGCAAGTTCTTTTAGAGACTTTACCACGCCGCCAATATAGACTTTTGTCTCGTCCTCATCTAACGGTCCGCCCATATCATCTTCTTCGTTATGTATATGAGGAGGCAAGACAACATCTTCTTCTTCAGGCATACTAGAATCGCCAGATAACTCATAACCTTGACTTAACTGTGTCCAACTTTCTGTGCTTTCTTGATTCGCTTTCTCTGCTATTTTGGCTCTCATCATAGCTTCATAAGCACTTCCACCAAACGGAAGTCTATCAGAAGTCAAGCCAAGCGTAACCTCTCTTGTATCAAATCTATATTCTATATTATTTATCCTCGCAAATCTATCAGTCCAGACATCATTTATTGAATATTCAATCTTAACCTTCTGCCCCTGTTTCCAGAGAACATCTGCTGTATCCTTCTCACCCATATCTAAGACAACCGTGCCTTCTAATTTTTCGTCTTTCATAGTAGTTAATAACAAATTAACCATTGAATCCATCTGGTCTAAATCATTTCTAACAGTTGATCCGTCTATACTAACTTGTCTCATTCCATCCTGATTAATATACAGATCTGCATCATAACCAAACTGATGTGCTGTTGAATCACTTGCTGTGTATCTCTTATAGATAGGAGTGCCTTCATACGCATAAGTCACTGTAACTGTTTTAGCTCTGTATATAGTAGTTACAGGTCTTGCGCCTGCATAACCATGTGAAAAATCCAATGAATGAATTGTATAATCTCCAGTCCTTATAACACCGGTAAGCGGGTTCATGGAACTTCCAACTTTCCATTTTACTTCTTTCCATGCTCCGCCATCGTATTGTTTTTCTACTTGTATTGTAACTGTCGGTGGATTCTGTGTTATTGCTCCGCTATTATTCACCAAAGTATTCAGCCAATTAGCATGACTTGCATTCCAATATCTATAATGGCCTTCTTCACTATCCATTGCCAGTTCTTCTGTTATCTGATAAATTTTACTGCCGCCTTCTAAAATCGCCCTAGTCTTACAACCGGATAGGTTGAGTCTTAAATTTGCTGACTTAACATTAAAATTAGAACCTACAAGCGTTCCAACTGCATTATTAAGTTTGCCTAGATAAATTGACTTCTCATCCAAAGTATTAAAATTCACCAACGTAAATACTTTTGTTGAGTTCTCTATATACGCATTATGATCCGCCTGCATATATAGCACCTGATATATTGCTTCCCCATAAGAAGTGCCATAAAAGTTAAGTCTTGGCGGAACTAATGTCATACTTGCCAAACTCGCATAAGTGCAACCCCAACCATCTGCAACGGCTTGATCCAATATCTCCGTCATTATCTGGGCGCAAGTTTTCATAGAATCGCCCTGATCCTTGTCATTATAGTGTATCTTGGATGTATCACTCTTTGTGAATATATGATTATTCAGCCATTCCCATCTGTCATAAGCATCAAAAGTAACACCTTCGGAATCTTCTTCTACACTCGGCTCCTGCATTAATAAATTTCCGTCAAATAGCCTTACATCATTCCATGTAAATCTGACTTGACTATATGATAACCTCTGCAAGTTCTCCGGTCTGCCCTCCTCTGTCCAGTGGAGGCACGCAGGTTGACCCAAAGCAAGCCTAACGGTCATGTCACGTTGATGCGATGCGTCAAGTATTGGCATAATAAACTCCTTAAATAGGGTACTTCAATTCAATTATGTCTCCGTCCGCTACTACATAATCGCTTACAGTAAACTCATCATCAATAGATTTAGTAATACACTTCAATATGTCCTCGCTTAAAGTAAACGTATCACTAATTTCTTGAGTAATTTTCGTTGCATGTACTCTGATTATTAATGGAATCATGTTCATTGTCTATTCTCCGAACCAATGACCCAAACATTTCATACTTGTTTTGGTTTTAAATAGCTGGTTTAATTCTGATGGTGCAGGATGTTTTGGCAATTTCATTCCTATACTTCGCAAGTGTTTGCTTGCTCTTTCACTGCAATAATATGTCTTTGGGTTGTTTATCCATTTCAGATGTAGTAATTGCCCTAGAATACCCAAGAAATCATATCGACGTTGGCGTACAGAGGACTTTAGGTCTGATTTGATACTATCTATCAGCTCTGCCTGTCTTTTGCCTCTGTATGCCCATAGCTTTAGCATATAACGCCTTTTAAGATACTTACTAACCCCAACCATCCTATATCCAACAATATCTTGAGATGCAAGCATATCCGGCATAAATAATTCTGCAATATGATTATAACATCCATGACTGTGATTTTTTATAGCGAATCCAATAAACGACCTACGATCATCTACTAATACGAATATTGGAAATTCTTTTACATCATACATATTAACCATATTCACACCCCATAAGTTTTTTTAGTATATTCTAAAATAGCCTTCTCCGCAATATCTTCAAATAATTTTCTAGTCTTTGGATCTTCGAGTATTCTAATTATCTCTCTCTCCATGACTTCACGGGTTCGCTTGTGATTAAATATATATTTTACGGTTCTATGCAAGACTACTTTAAACATCATTATATTTTTCTCAAGAGTGTTACTAACGAATTTTTAAAACAATCAGTCCAATATTCTCTATTTTTATTTACTTTGACATTACAACTACGGCACAAAGAAATAAGATTATCTAATTCACAATTCTTTTTGTTATAATCAATATGGTGTATATCTAATCGTTCATTACACTCTAATTCAGGGACACCGCATTTCTGACATATAAAGTTATCTCTGACCCTTATTCTGTCTTTAAGTTGTTTATTGAAAGTTATTGGATATGGGTTAAAACTTCTACCATCTATCCACATTCCAGATTTTTCTCCTTTTCTATCATAGCATTTTTGACAATGAATAGCATTGTAGTTACTTAATAATTTACCACACTCTTTGCAATGAGGTTTTCCACCTTTCCAATTAGAATTATTTTTACCGATTTCTGCTTCACTTATCTTTCTTTTTGTTTTAAGAGTATGTTTTTTACCGTAAAAAGAATTATTTTTTCCTATTTGTTTTTTGCTTAATTTAATTCTACCATTTTCAGATATAGATGTTTCTTTTAGATTATGCCCACTAATAAATTTACTATATTCACCCTTTATTCTTCCATCTTTATTATTTGTCATTGTAATTATCTTAGTTGGCTGTCCACAACCACATTCACATAGTTTAATCATAGTCTTATGATACCACTTTTAACATAATTTTACAAGTTATTTTATTACTCTAAATAATGTTACCAGCAACCCTACTGTTGTTGACGTTAAGAAAGCGAGTAAAGCAGATGCAGTCCAGCTCGGTCTTTTCTGCCAGCCTTCTTTTAACTCGTCAAGTTTATTAAATACTCTCTCCAGAGTTCCATCTAGTTTATCAAATCTCTTTTCCATATTCTCCACCCTTCCTTTTAAATTTGCACCAACAACACAATTTCCATTTGCCATGATTCTCCCTTCATTTATTTGTAGCCCTTAGTCCAATTATTGTCATTAAGTTCTCCATCCAACTTGCGGATTTCTTGCTGGAATATGTATAAGTAGTTACTCCATCTTTGTTAATTTTCTTTTCTATACACATAGGCTTGTTTGACTTAGCGATTATTTCATTGTCTTTTATAAGTAACGAACCCCTATATCCACACCCACCCAGCATCAATCCTATAAGTCCTATTAGTAGTATTCTTCTCATCTCTATCTTCTTATTGGTTTAAAAATACTTTCGACTCTATCTTTATATACAGATACTACCCTATAACCAATTTTACGATTTCTGTCATATTCGAGATTATTCAAACAAATTGTAGTGATATAGTCAATACCTTCAACTCTTTCTATATCATTGCAATGAGCATGTCCTTGAAACCAAGCTACCACATTATAAGGTTCAAGCATTTTTATTACTGGTTTATAGTTGCAACAATCTCCCGGAAAGTCTTTCCAGAAACTAGGTTCTCGAAAAATAGAAGCATGACAAAATAAAATAATAGGTGTTTCTTTATTTACGGATTGAAGATGGTTTTTAAGCCAGTTAGTTGTTTCTTTTGAAAATCCACACCACCAAGTATCTTTATATTTTAGACTTTTATCTATATTATCCAACACAATAAAATGATAAGGATAAATATTAAAAGAATAATTAAGTTCCCCTATCATATCTTGGTATAGTTTTTTTGTGCTATCATGGTTACCATATACTGAATAATGATTAGCCCTAAGTCTAAAAAAAACATTCTTATAAAGGCGAAATGACTCTTTTGGTTTTTCCCCATGAATAAGGTCTCCAGTAACTACAACAAATTTTGGTTGTGGTCTTAGAGAATTAATGCTTTCTATTCCCTTGATAATGTTTTTTACTGATTTACCATGTATGATATGGGTATCGGTAACTTGAACAAAAGTGAATAATGGTTTATCAAACTGCGTTGCAATTCCACTCATTTCCCAAATAAAACTACATACTAAAAACACCATTAACCCTATACATAATTGTTTCTTCATCTTGGTCTCTTTATTAATTTTGTTGGTGCTGGTACATATATAGGACTATTTGCTGGTGTCCCGTCATTACCGTTCCCTGATATGTCTATTACAGAACTTGCAACCGTTGCAGTAGAACCATCAGATTTCTCATTCATTAACCATCTACCAACTAATCCATTAACTATATTATCAGAACCTCTTGAGTGATAGAGTGTTTGTATTTCTGCTAATGATAAGGCTCGGTTGTAAGCACGTACATCAAATATTTTCCCAGCAAAATGCCTATTAGCATAATTGTATCTTGCTATCTGAACTGGAGTAGTAACATTTGATAAATCTGTTGTGATACCTGTAGTTGAAATTACTTTATTTAAATCTGTATATACAGTACATTTTCCACTATTCACACTCTTGTCCCATGTTCCAACTAACAAATGCCAATTACCATCTTCTATATTTGTCACTGAGTTTACGTTAGCCGAACTTCCTCCGCTCCTTACAACAAATGTCCAAGTACTCCCTGTCCAACTCATTCTCCATGTTTCGCCACTTGAAGAACCAGCACCTTTTGCTACTATACCACCGTATGGAGATCCGCCAGCACCAGAATCTTCCGTCCATACCCACGCCATAATCGTTATTGCAGATAACGAATTTAATGTTGTGATATTCCCACAATTAACTTCTTGATTACTTCCATTAAATTGCAATCCACACATAGCAGGACTAGCAATTAAAATACATAAAACAATTAGTAATATTTTCATGTTATTCCCTCGGTAGTTTGATTCTGAAATGAGTTAAACCCCAGTCCCCGCTTAGATTATTTGCACTGGGTGCGCTTCTGCTTAACTTAATTCGGATTTGGTCATTTACCGCCCAACCTAACGTGCTTACTGTTTCACTCCATGAGAAATAATCTAAATAATCTTGTGAGCCATCCGTTGTTAAATCTCCGCTAATCTTAGAAGAATAAGCAGCGTCCCAACTTTCGCCATCCGTTTTTGCTGAATGATAAACTGTAAGTTCTATATAACTGTCAGCTACCGCTGTTTCTGCATATCCATAAGCCTCAAAGAAAACTGTATCAGCAACATCTAAATCAGAAGGCATTTGCACTACAACAATAACAAATTCCTCCGTAGTATCATCAAACAACTGCCTTTTTATTGTGCCATTCGTTCCTGTGTCTGTGTCCAAAGGCGCAGGGTTAGCAGTTGGATAATCCCATGAACCAGCAGGTAAGTTTACAAATCTCCATTTAGCTCCACCACCAACCGCAGCGGTTAACTCTGCCGCATCTACTTTCTTCAAAGTACTATCTGTGGCATCCCAAAATAGGAAATAATCAGCATCTACTACTGTTGTATCGGCTTTTCCCGATATACAAGTAGGGTCTAATACAAGTCCTACTGAACCAGTTACCTCGCCTGTATGGGTTTGGTTAGTTGTCTTTGCTGTATTCAACCCAATAGCAGTATCCATAGGATTGATTTTATCTCTAATAGCGTTCTTAGACGCTCCATCTGTGTTTGAATCCCAAGTTGTATCGTCATAGGCTATATCACTAATAACTGGCGAATCCGCTACAGCTAATAAATCAGAAATAAGAGTACCACTATCTTGTATTAGCTTGCCTGTTGCTGTATCAAACGTGGCAATATTATTATCTGTTGCGCCTGCGGGTCCGACTACATCCCCACCACCAGCAGGAACGCTCCAAACAGGTGTAGTGTCCGCACCATTTGATTCCATGAAAGTTCCAGCAATACCAAGGGGAAACTCTATAACATCTCCATCTGTATTTGAATAGAAGAATCTCCATGCTGTTTGGTCTACAAATTGAGTTAAATTAGTATATCCACCACCTCCGCCTGCTGTTAGTTCTGCTGCATCTACTTTCTTTAAAGTGCTATCTGAATCATCCCAAAATAATACGTAATCAGAATCTGCTATGGTGGTATCAGATTTTCCAGATATACAAGTAGGGTCTAATACGAGACCAACTGAACCTGTTACTTCGCCTGTATGAGTTGCATTCGTAACCTTTGCTGTGTTTAGTCCAATAGCGGTGTCCATAGTATTAACTTTATCTCTAATAGTGTTCTTTGATGCTCCATCTGTGTTTGAATCCCAAGTTGTATCATCATAAGCTACATCACTAATAACTACCGAATCAGCTTTGTCTAATAAATCAGAAATAAGAGTACCACTATCTTGTATTAGCTTGCCTGTTGCTGTATCAAATACAGCGATGTTATTATCTGTTGCACCTGCCGGACCTACTACATCACCACCTCCGGCAGGAACACTCCAAACAGGGTCAGTATCCGCACCATTTGATTCCCAAAAAGTTCCAGCCGCACCAAGAACACTTTCTATAACATCTCCGTCAGCATTAGAATAGAAGAATCTCCAAGCTGTTTGGTCTACGAATTCTGTTAAATTAGTATATCCAGCACCACCAGAACCCCATTCCAATACAGTTCCAGCAGCAGGTACTTTTAATATTTGAGCCGAAGTGCCAATATCTGGTGGAAATTGATAATTGCCCCCAATATTTACAGAAGCGAATACTGGTGTGTCAGTAGATTCTAACTCGTCTATTCTTGTATGCTGTGCATTAGTCATATGATAATACTCATCAACAGTTCCACCTTGTTTACCAAGTAAATCATTATGCTGAATAAGCGCACTATCAGCTTGGTCTACTTTACCTGCAAGCTCGGATGTTATCTTCTCAGCTGTCCATAACTGTGTATTAGCCTCTGAACTATCATCCACATCTACATCAAGAATTGGATTCTTGGCTGTGCCTGAATTTGTGATAAAGTCGCCATCTGTGACAGTCTGCACTCCTGAATCCAGTCCGGTTATATCATCCATAGTAGCCAATACATTTGCGGCAGAAGGACTATTTGCCCCTGTCATAGCAGCCTTCTCATCAGCAGTTGGTATTTTAGCTTTGAGTACAGCTTCTAACTTAGTATCATTCACCGCCTCATCATCTAGTTTGGCAGTAGTTATAGCTTGATCCTTTATCTGCTTTGTGCCTATCTGTGTTGCGCCCACATTTATGCTTAATGCAAGTATCATAAATAAAAATATATACTTTTTCATAATCACCCTCTCAATATTAATGTGTCATCTTCTGTTAATTTGTCAGCTACGAAAGTTATTGTAGTTGTGTCTGTCTCTGCATAATCGTCTGTAACGCACTGTAACATGCCATTTAAGAACACTTTTAGCGAATCATTGCCTGTTGTATAGGCTGTTACAGTTATGATGCCTGATGTCTCTTCTCCGGCTGTTACTGTGTGTTTTAAATAATAGCCAACTACGTCCTTAGCATCTTCCCAACCTTTGGCGAGATTATTAGATACTGCTTTGTCTAAGTCTGCATTTGTATCAGCCTCATCAACTGTTTTCACGTCAAATAATTTAACTGCTGACATTGTATATTCCGTTATTCCTGTGCCAGTGACTTTAATATCATAACTACCATTCGCTGCATAAAAATTAGTCCTACCATACGCATCTGCTGTAAGTGGGTTTCCTGCAGCAGTAGAGCCATCATCTGAATATATTGTTGACACGTCCACTGTACCTGCATCATAAACCGTAACAGTAGCAGCAGCACCAACTCCGCCCACATCTTTTAATATTGTTATATGTAAATGCTCCATAATAGCCCCTTATGAAATCGTTGCTGTCCACTTCAATGTCAATTCAACATCCGCAACTTTTGGTATTGCTGAATCAAAATGAACATAACAAAGCATAATCCCGGCTGAACTCGCATTGAATATCCCCGCCTCTGTTACTGTTCCTGTGCCAACCCCAGCAGCCCAAACACATTGATATAATACCTCATCCGCAGAAGCCCCTGCCTGTTGATCTCTTGATGTCAATGCTAATCTGCTCAATGCTGTTGTTAAAGCTGTTGGATCTGCTCCTGCATCCGCTCCTGAACCTGTTTCCATCCAGCCCATTTCAGCCTCGTTGTGTACGCTTGCTAACTGGTCAGCTATATGATATTTCCCAACAGTGGTAGATACATTATGCTTTGCTTTATATAAAATAACTTTGTCATGTCTTGTTAAAATAGCCTCTACATTATACTTTGCTCCAAAATTCATATTTAATTTCATATTGACCCCCTAAATTCGATATTTATTGTCCCCCATCCGCTTGCTGTTTCCTCATCAACACTTACAGAAGAACAAGCCATATCGCCATAACTACGCCCTGCAATCTTCACTTCTGCCTCTACACTATTAACATATAATCTAACCCCAACCGTTCTTGGTACTCTTGCTTCTTGTATTCCACTTGGCTTGAGATAATTTTTAATAAGATCCTCTACCTCTGCCCTGAATAGTTTATTTGTTGTTTTGCTAATTTCACATTTAACTCTTAATGTAGCACCACCACCATCCGCACTATATCCTGTACTCATACCCACGTCTGAAAGTTTTTTAGTCCCAAAATACACTGTTGATGTTGCCATTTTATGCTCCTTGTCCTGCTAATTGTTTTATACTTAATGCCTGTCTAGTAACTGTTTTTGCAAGTGCGTTTGTTTTGCTTGTAAGGTTTTTAACTACGCTAATAACTTGACTGAGCACACTTGTTTGCGCGCTACTTAAACTATTTGCCTTAGCCGCATAACTGGCTATACCCTTTGCCAACTCATCTATGCCAATCTTGCCGTCTTTATAGTTTTGTATTAAATCACCCAGCATACCCTCTGTTGCTGTTTTTAAACTATCTAATGCTTGATTTTGTGCTTTAGCCTCTTCTACTGTTTTATCAAACTTTTCTGCCGACATTCCTGCTGGCTGTTCTTTTGTAAATACTGTTTCTTTTCCCAACATTCTTACTCTACCCGTTTCTACTGGTATCTTTGTCCTTGCTTTTTGTAAAACATCATATATTTTCTTTCTTTCTTCTAGTATTACGTTTATATCTTTTTCTTTACTGACTTGCTTGTCAACTGTTCCCAATCCTTCTTTACCAAGTCTATTTATATCTGCTTTGAATTTTTTAATCCATTCACTAATTCCGCCACCCTTAGTACCTTCATCAACCCCTAAATATGTTTTTCTTAAAAAATCAGATACAGGAGTTTGTGCTTTGCCACCATAAATACTTTCAGCTAATTTGTCGCCTTCTTCTGTATATCCCTTAAAATATGCCTTCGCTGCTTCCAATCCTTCTTTATAATATTTTTCTCTCGATGTACCTTGATGCTTTTTCAATTCCTCTTCCCATCTTTTAATTGCTTTTCTATAATCCTCAGCCATTTCATATTTCTGCTTCATTATGCCGATTTTTCCCCAGTCCTTTATCTTCTGAATAGCCTCAAAAGCGATAAGCACAGCAGCTAATGCCGATAACCATTTATTAGTTGCTAATGTTAAAAGCCCAATACCTAATCCAACCCATTTAACATATTTTAATATATCTTGAAATGCTATTTTTATTCCTTCAAATGGAGAATTCGTCTCAAGCCATTTCCTAAAACCAATAAACTTTATTTTCCATTTCTCTAAATTAGCCTGAACTTCTTTTGGTGTTTCACCAAAAACCTTTTTAATCCATCCCAATATATTAAGATGTTTAGTCATGCTTCCCATTATATCCCCAAACATATCTTGAAATGCCTTTACAATTCCCGACTTATCTACATAATCCTTAACAGCTTTTATCTGCTTCTGGAATTTAGTAGCAAACGCCTTTAATGCTGGCGCAAAAACATCACCCAATCTACTCGCCATAATCTTTACAGCTTCCCAAATACTCGCAAAAGCAGAGGTTAATCCCTTAGCTCTGTTTTTGTATTCATCCATCAAACTACCGCCTTCTTTCCATTGATCATTGGCGATTTTTATATTATCTGATAGTAATTTAGTGTTTTCACTCATGGCTACAAGTGCAGGAGCTACCCTTACTCCACTAAGCTGTAATTCCTTTAACGCTGCCATTCTCTTAAATTTATCCAACTTACCAAGTCCTTCAATAAATTTCTTTATTGCTTCCATCGGCTTTTCTTTAACCAACTTTGCATATCTAGTAAATTCTATTCCACTTACATGAGCAAATCCTTTCGTATCTAATAATGCCTGATTAAGCATTCTTGTGATTGCAGAAGCTCCTACTTGTGTTTCTACACCCACATCAATCATTGTTGCTGCAAATCCCATCATTTCAGGGATAGTCAATCCAAATGACTTACCCATTGAACCTGCTCTTTTCGTTATCTCTCCAATTTGTGTAGCAAAAGCAGTTGTTCTATTAGATAATTCATTCATTACATCACCTAACATTTCTGATTTAGAAATAGGCAAATCCATTACTTTTGCAATTTTAGCCAAATCCAATGCCGCTTCTTCTGCTGTATATTTTGTAGCAATAGCCATCATTTCTACCGCCTTTGAAAAAATCCCTATATTCTTTGCTCCAGTAATACCCAACTGCCCTGCAATTGCAGAAGCATTTAAAAGCCCTTCCATTGTCATTCCTCGAGTAGTTAATACAAGGTCTTCTAAACTCTTTCGCAACTTTTGTATTTCCTCATTAGACATTCCTGTTGTTTTTTGCACATCAAGCAATCCGCTTTCCAACTTAGCAAATTGCCGAATAGAACCCACTACCATTGCTGTTAATGCTGCCACACTTACCAATGCTGCCCATTTTGCCTTGCGGGCAATAGATGACATAGCTGTACCAAATTTCTTTGATAACTGCTTAAACCCACCTGCAACCCTACCAACCTGTGATTTAAACTTATTTAAACGCCCCTTGATTGCAGCAAAAGTCTTTGCGCTTTGATCCTTTGCCTTAATAACCAATTGTAATTCAGCGGCAGTCATCTCTCTTCTCCAATAATCATCTGCATTAACTCTATATTTCTATTCGGCTCGCTTAATACCTCACTTGGCAACTTGTGTAGTTCTTTGCATATTCTCCAAACATTCATATCTGATACAATCTCCTCATCAAACTTTGTCAGTCCTCTCGCTCCCTGATGTATCTTTCTTATGCTGGCAAGTCTTTTTTTTTGCTTTCAATCGCCTCCAGCTTGTCTATTTCCTCACAAAGTTTGTTCCTTGCTGACTTCGTTAGCTTTCTTATACTACCTGCTGTTATAGGCTCTTTCTCGCCCCATCCACAACCCTCTTTAGTCAATGCAAGTAGTAATTTCTCAGCTCTCATCTTTGCCGAACTCAATACAAACTTCTCCTCACCATTGACAACCTTAAACTCACCAGCTAAGTCTTGCAATCTATCCTCATCATCGCCTGTCAACTTGCCTATCCTGACCTTTACTCCGTCAACTTCAACTTCTTTGACTTCCTTAGTTGTAAATAGTCCCATTACTTATTGCCTCCTATTGTTTTGTTATTAGATAAACGAAATAGTTATCTCATCGTTCCCGCTACTAATATGATATGAGACAGGCATCTCGTACACCCTCACACCTTCTCTATCTGCTGCACCTATGCTGTCATACATTGCAACCGGACAAGCTATGCTATACTTATTCCCCGTTGTTCTGCCAACTGTAACTGAAAGAGCCTTGCTTGTTCCTGCCTGCCAATCAGCCCAAAAGCTATTTGTAGCCTCTGTAACCTCCTCTGGGTTCAAACTACCTGCAACTGCTCTATCTGCTACTATATAACCCTCAAGACCCCAACTCGCATTAACATTAAGCCTTTGCACTACTTCGTTATTCATGGCTACATTTATTGCCTGAACTATTCCAGCATAACTTCCAATAGTAAACTTGCTTGATTCTACTGTTGGAGGCACTAAGCTTTCATAATCATCACCTGCTACGATAGTTGCATCTGTTGGCACACTATAAAGCCCATACAAATCCCAATTAATCAGTCCGGGTTCTCCTGCCTCTAATACAACCTCAAACGTCCCAACTACTCCAAGAGATTTATATAACTTACCACCAAAATAAGCATATAAAGTTGCGCTACTAAAGCTGCCACTAACTGGAGTGTAAACGTCTCCTGTTTCAGACATACCACAAGCCAGAAATAAAGGTTTTAGTTTACTACCATCACCCCTAATCTCTGTGGTAAACGTTATATGCACTCTTTCTCTTGTGATTAAATGAGGCATTGTTCCTAAGAAAGACCTTTGTAAGTTCCTATCTATCTTGTCACCTTCTGGCGCAACCACAATATCCTTTGCTAAGAATAAATCACTAGCTGTTACCGCATTCTCTGTGCCATAAGCAGTTTCTGTCGTAACTCCTATTGTCGCTAATTTACTTCTATACATTTTATTCACCTCCATGTTTTAGATTTATATTTCTTTTATTATCCATGTTATTCTCCTATGTCCGCGTTTTATATTTGGTTCTTAGTCTGCACAACATTGTTATATCCACTGTTCGGATTGGGTATGATGTATAATCGAAATTTGTATCTGGGAATTGAATTGTCATCACTTCACCGCTTAAATATATATCACCTCCAAAAGTCTTTTTAATATCTTCGCATATATCTAAAACCCCCTTATGTCTTGTATCTCCAACTATCTGTTTATCCTTATCAAACATCTTTATTATCCCTGTTACTGTTATTCCAAAATACAATTCCGATTCTTCTTCAAAAAACGGGATAGTCTCTTTTATATCAGCAGGCTCTAAGATAATACAAGGAATCTGACTATCAGGTATATTGTCGCGCCATCCCTCAAATACTTTTCTAACATAAGATAAGTTACTGCCTGATTTCTGCGCGGCTTTTAACACATTAACTGCATTAGTAAATACTGTTTCTGGTCTCGACATTTATGCTACCCTCCAAATCTTCTCAACATATTTCTGCACATCTTCTGAAAAGAATCTTATAATATCACTTGATTTTTCTTGTAAACTTGGTTTCATATATGGTCTTTTCGGCATTTTAACTTGTTTGGTAGTTACCCATGTATTTCCTATTTTAAATTTAAGTGCTTTCTTAGTCTTTGGCTTTATAACACCTCCATATTCATGTATTTTGGCGTAAATCACGTTAGTACCTACCGTTCCTGATATTCCATCACTTGTTACATTTATTCTATTGCCTGCGCTCTTTTGAATACTACCCCTCAATCTATTCGTTCTTACATTCAATACCTGTCCATGTAATTTATGTTCTGCAATATGATTAGTTAATCTAATCATGCTTCTTCTCATTGCAAACTTCATGCCCTGATTTACCGCTTTGTTCGCATCTACACCAAGCATCTTAGTTATCTTCTCTGGGTTCTTTATAAATACATTAATCTCAATCATTAATATCCTCACTGCCTATTCTATCTAATATTCTTTTTGGCAAGCCCTTTATATCCCTAACACAAAACAAATTCATCCATTTACAATTACCATAATATCCCTCATAACACCGCTTTGAAAACCTATCTATATCTGTAATTTTCCTCAACATCCGGCTGTGCACGTTCCTCTGCCATCTGTCTATCTCAAATATATTAAAGCCATACTTAGTAAGTAATTTTAAACATTCTTTAGGATCTCCCAATACTTCTAACTCCGGCTGTGAATACTCTATAATCATTTTAATGTCTTTGTTGTCTCGCAATGTTCTCTCCATCCCTTTTAAAGCCAATCCCTCCGCGCCCTGAATATCCATCTTTAAAAAATCAACTCTACAAGATTTACTAAAACAAGTATCTAGCCGAACAGTTTTAACATTAACAACCCCTTTCGGTTTCCAATATGTAGGCTTGCCTAAAGTGTGCATTCCTAAATTACCATCATGTATATATAATTTCATTTCTCCGTCTGTGTCTGATACTGCCATATATGCTAATTTTGTATTCTTGTATCCGTTTATATTGATATTCTTTTTTAATACCTTGTAATTCTCTATCTCCGGCTCAAAAGCAAACACCCTGCCTTTATCTCCAACTAGCTTTGCAAACACTAAAGTATAACAGCCTATCATTGCGCCTATATCTATTGCTGTATCGCCCTTTTTTACAACTTGCCTTACTATCTCTATCTCAAACGGCTCATATACCTTGCCATCTCTCAAACTTAGCGTATTTAACTCATCTAAAAACATTGGATCACCGAACATATTTTTAACCACCATGTATCACTCCTTCAAGCGCATCAATCCAACTATCTCTTTGTTTATCCCAGCCCATAGCTTCCATTCTTTCTCTTGCCTTTTCGCTGTCATCTCCTATGTCTCTATCGGCTATTAGGTTTATTGTATCGGTCAAATCCTTTTCTTTTATATCAGCAAACCTAACTCCTTGATGTGTAAACTCTCCTCTATCTTTGTCAAATCGTTTCTTACCAATCGTTACAAATTCCGTCTTGACAAGATAAGGCTTAAATCCCCAGCAACTCATAGGCTCCGCATCTGTCGTAATTGCTGGAATCCCACACATCATAGGCTCTATAATATTAAGTCCATAACCCTCAATCCTACTGGGCTGTATTGATACGTCTATACTATCGTCGTAAAGTTCATAATTCTCACCTGTCTTATTACCTATCTCTAGTATAATTCTATCGTCTCCTAGCTCTTCTGCTATATCTGTTAAATTCCTGCTCTTAGAATGAAACATCTTTGAATAAGCACAATTATCTAACTGCGCCCTTACAATCAATGTTCCGAATGCTTTACTCTCACTAAAAGCCCTCATTGTTAACTCTGTATTCTTCCTGCCCCAGAATCCACCATATCCAGCTACATGTAACCAAACTTTAGGCTTGCCTGTTCTTTTCTTAAACTTAAACTTGTGAATCTCTGTTGGGAGCGTTAAATCTAACGTCTTATATCCCATGACTTTTTCTAAATGTTCTTTCTCCCAATCAAACTTAGCTACATGATAATCAAATTCTTTTAGCAGTCTGTCATCTGCGCCCTCCCACATAGCCACATTAACCGTCTTAATGCCTCGTTTCTTGCATTCTTCTCCTAAGTATGGTGTGTAAGGTGTCTCTACTACTAAAACTAACTCTGGGCGTGTCTTATTAAGCCAATCAGTTATAACCGCTCTAGGGAATACGGGAACACTTAATAAAGTCAAATCTCTGCCCTTTACCCAATCTAATCTAAAGCCTTTATCTCTGTTCGGGATTAAAGCTATATGCTGTATGCCTAACCCATCAATTATATTCTTTCCCACATAACCAACCCCACTCTGATTTAAACAACCCCAAAATCCCAGCTTCATATGTTTACTCCTCTTTGTCTTAGTTCATTAACCAAACATCTAACTCTATCTACATATTTATATTTCTTGTGCGCCAAATCATATCCAGCTTTTGCGATCTTCTCTCTCTTTGCATTGTATCTTGAATAGTATTTAACCTTATCAACCATCTCATCCATACTCTTTACCCATACAATATGCTTTCCATTCTCAAATTCCTCTTCTAATCCCTCAATATATGGTGTTAAATAAAAACCCCCACTACCCAATATCTGATATATTCTATTGCTCCAATAATGTTCTGCACCTGACTTGAAATCTGCGCGCATCTCAAACTTATCGCCTATTATTATTTTTGTTTCTCCACAAACCTGACGCATTTTTACCCTGTCTATTGCTGGGTGCATTTTAATATGCTTACTCCAGTTACCCATCTTTGCATAATCCTGACTATAAATATCTATTCCGTCTACTCTTTTTGCCAGTGTTTCTAAATAATCTCTTCTCTCTTCGCTTCTCAAGTTACCTATAAAAGCCACTTTGTTTATTTTCTTGTGATCCTCTCGGTAATTTTCCCAATTCACACCCTGCCTAATACATATATTCTTTTCCTTTCCGCCATATTCTGCATTAGATTGAGTAGTAATCACATAATCAACTAGCTTTGCCACCTCTCCAAAATGTTTATCTCTGTCTCTTATTGCCTGATAGTCATTTGTAACTATAACCATACACTCGCATTTATCTCTAATTCTTTTCAGTATCTCAATATTAAATCTACATTCCCAAATAAAACAAACTTTAATTTTTCTATCTAATATTAATCTAAGGAAGCCGTCTACACTGCCCATTACTTCCCAATCCGCAACATATATACCATCACTTGCTAAGTTGCCTTTTTTGGTGTAGCCTCCTTCTTCTATTCCGCATTTAACCGTTGATACTCTCTTGCCTAACACCTCACATAATCCACCTAGCCAATACACGCAATCGCTTAAATATGCCATGCCCATATTAGCCCATCTCTTACCAGCTATTGTTATTAAGCCAACATCTATATCTTTGCCTCTCTTAATTCCCTCCATGTAGAAATTACCCTGCCTTTTTCCATTCTTTGCTAGATTGCTTTTCTTGACTACGTCTACACCCAGTTTGTTTAATTCTCTTTCCATCATGCCTATTGTCCAACCACAACCATGATAATTGCCTGTATAATCCTGCCCGCCAAAAGTCCTACGTTCTGACCATTCTTCACTCTCACTTAGATCACTCCATATTTCTTTTATGTCTGGGCATTGTATAATTATCTTTCCGCCACCATCTAACCAACTAACTAACTTGCCTAATATCTCTCTGCTCTCTCTGCGCCCAAAATGCTCTAATATATCTCTAGCCTCAATTACATCTAATCCTCCAAACGCAATAGTCCTTATATCAACAGTAAAATCCACACCAGTCAATTTTCTTATGTCTAAATTAAACCATCTCTCATTTTCATCAGACTTTTTAATCTTCGAACCACAACCCACATTTAAACAAACCTTAACGCCCGTCTCTTCTCTCTCATCACTCTTGACCATCTGACTGCCTTTCTTCATATACCCACCATCAACAACCTCTGGGGTAATTACAGGCTCGCTTTTGCTTTCGGAAACATTTATGCCCAGTTTCTTTAACATAGCCTCATCAGTAACTATATCGCCCTTTTTAATCAACAGCTTTCCACCACTCCAATAATTACTCATTGCTTTATATCTCATGCTGCTACGCCTTTGTATATGTCTAGTGTTTTATATGCTGAATCCTCAAGTGCTGTCTTTCTATCTCCTGCCTTGTCTGATTCAACCTCATTAACTAACACCTTGTGAAAGATATACTGCGCACAAACTAAGTCTATGCAAGCATCCTGTAAGTCCTTTGGTATGTCTGCTGTGGCATATCCAGCCTTGTATTGCACCTTAATGCTCTTATTGCCACCTATGAACTCCACACCACCTAACAAGTCTATAATCCCTCTCTCTTTCTGAATATAATAATATGTACTATTAAATACGGCTGTGGCACTTGTCGTTACTTTCCACATACCGGTAAACGTTGTTACAGGATAGTTCTTTAAATTAAGGCTATCCAATCCAGCTTCCATATTATAATATTCAGTGTATTCAGTCTCTGCTATTGCTCTGCCAATATAATTTTCCATTAATGCTTGCTTTCTTGCAATCATTCTGTCTAACGTGGGATTGTCTATATCGGGACTGCCTAAGACTTCTTTGACTTCCTCTGCGGTAACTAAGCTCATTTCTTTCTCCTATTTTCTTTAATCCAAAACTTCCACCATTTTCTTACGTAATGCTTACAATTATGATTCTTGTTTCTTGGTTTACGACTACCATAATAAGTACATACATCTACCGTTCCATGTGCTAAATCATTCATTAACTGACACGCAGGATCAAGGGGCTTAAAATAATGTCTACAATTCTTGCAATACACTTTCATCTTTTCGCCCTCTTTTTATATTTCTTAGTTTCAATTTTACTACTATCTTTTTTATTCTTCCTCATCATCTTGTCTTTCTGCCTTTTATTTTCCTTTCTTTCTTCTCTGTCTGAACCCCAATCATCATACATTTTTAATTCCTCTTTTATTTCTTATAATTTCAGCCCAACTACCGTCAGACTGCTTGTTCATGCCGTCTTTTCTTAAATAGACTACAAATAGCTTCTGTTCAATATAACCTGCTTTTAAATTTTGTTCTATCGCTTCTAAATACATGTCCCAATCTTGTAACTTCTCTACTGTGTTATCCATTGACACCAGTTTATCCCTGCGCCACATACTCATTATGCTAATATAATTATGCTTGCATAATCTGTGTGCATCAAAGCTACCGCATATATGTACACCTGTTTTTATATGCTTGCCCAGCTTTTCAATTACACTAAAATCACAATAAGCAAAATCAAATCCTTTGTTAATCTTGTTTCTTAATTTCAATAAACAACCCTCGCCTAATAGACTATCTGCGTCTGCGATAAAAATATACTTACCTCTTGCCACTTGTAGTCCTATATTCCTTGCGATATTTGCATTGTACCTGCGATCTGTCCTTATGTACTTAATCCGTCTATCCTTTTTGAATCCTTGCATAACCTCGTGCGTATTATCCTTACTACCTACATCAACAACAATCATTTCCCAGTCTATCCCCTGCAATCTTGCGCTTTCTATTAATGGTCTAAGATAATCTCCGCAATTTAATGCTGGTACTATGATTGATATTAATGATTTGCTCATTCTTTACTCCTTAGTGGGAAAAGGGTGGTTTCCCACCCTCTCACCAATTAGCCCTTATGATGCCTTAGTTATTCCAAATGCAAATGCCCCCGGCACTGCAACCTGCATGTCTAGTCTTTCAACTATTCTGATCGCCTGCATGTCCTGCGTAATCAAGTTAGTAGTTCCAATCATACCTTGCTTGAATATGTCCACAGTCATACCTCTTCTATCACCAAGTAAAACGTATTTCAAATCACCAAATACGAGAAACTTAGTACTTACTGCATCGTCTTTAGCTCCCGGCAATACAGCTATCTTTTCGTACGGATATCCCCATATTGTACCCGGCGCGCCTGCTGAAGGAGCCTGAAAAATATACTGATCATTTTTATCTTTCAGCTTTCTAATTATGTTCAAAACTGTTCTGTTTAGATAGAACTTACCGCCTTTCTCTGAGAAGTCATCCACTGCGCTAGTCATATCCAGCAAATCATCTGCTGTAATTTCCAATATGCTATCACCACTCAATTCAACAGAATTACAACCAGCACTAAATATGCCCGTTATTGGAGAACCAGTACCAGTAAACAACTGAGTATCCTCTTCCTTCGCAAATGCCTCTGCAAACAACTCAACAAGCAAGTTATATACATCAATAGCTGAATCCTCTAAAAGCTCTTCAGTTGTTGGGCATATACCAGCAAGTTTCTTTGCTGTCAATGTAACTAATCCAAAACTAGGTGTGCTTTGGTGTTTTACACCCTTCTCGTCTGTCCAGTAGGTAGTAACACCTGCTGTCAGAGATGGGATAGTCTTAGACTTTGCTGTCATTGGAATCTTACGGCAACTCTTTCTTGCTACTCCATAAGTCGGAATAACCCTTATAACCTCTGCCTGAAACTCCGTTGGAACAAGATTTGCAGCAGTTCCACCTTCGCTCAAATCCTTTGCCTCTGCCATATCTCCATTTACGATTGCTCTAAAGAATTTAACAGTTCTTTCTACATGGGCAAGATCCTTATCATTGCCCAGCTTATTGAGTTTGTTCTCATCCAACTTACCCAATCTCGCCGTAATATCCGCCATTAACGGACTAAGCTTATCAGTTATTACAGTCGCAATCTCTGTACTAACTAATTCTTTCAATTCTTTCTCTTCCATGATTATCTCCTTTTTATACTTTACCTAATATGCTTGTTCTGATTTCTCCGACCCATTTGTCGATACATTCTCCAGCCTGTGCATGAATAATAGCCTTAATGTCTTTGACTTCTGCGTCTGAAACCTCTTTCTCGCTTTTAACCTCTTTTTTGGGAGGCTCAACCTCTTCTTTTTTTACTTCTTTAACTTCTGCTTTCTTTTCTGCCTTTATAGCCTCAAGAATATCCTCAAGACTTATTGCCTTGTCACCTTCTGCTGTGTTTATCTCTGCTACATCCAATATGCTTTGAATGTTCTCTCTTGCTATAACCAGCTTTGCTTTGTTGTTCTTGCTTAATACAGCACCAACCTTTTCCATTACATTTGTCATAGCTTTCTCTATTCTAGCCAGTATTTCTTTCCTATCTATCTTGCCCTCTTCAAATTCTAATAGTGAATCGCTAATTTTGACTAGGTTCTTTGATTCATCTACTTCTTTATCATCTTCTACTGCCTCTCCGGGACCAGGACGATCTGCATTTCTCATAGTTCCACCACATTTCTCACATTTAAGATTCTTACAATGGTCATCTGATTCTGTTTTCCATCCACAATCTATACAACTGCATTTATATTTCTCTTTCTCAACCGGCTCGCCTTTTTTCTTATCTTCTATATCAATAGACTTCTCTTTGTCTTTATCTATAACAGGCTCATCTACTTTCTCTGCTAGTGTCTCTTCTGCTTTTATCTTTTTCTGTTCTATGATCTGCTTCCTTAACATCTTCTTTAAGTTAACATCCTTAACCATTTTAACTGCCTCAAGCAAAGCGTCAGGATTTGCCGGCACTGGCACTGCACTAAACTCTAACATCTCCTGCTTTGTATATTCTCTACTAATCTCGCTATCTGTCTCACCATCTATCCATTTCTTAGGTATAAATCCCACACTCCATGCACTTAAAAACCCCTCTTCATATAATTGCTTTATCTCTTGTGCAAATTGTGTACTTGCAAATTTAACCTTTGCTTTTAGTTTGTCACCAACTGTCTTTACCCATAGAGCCTTACCTATTGGAGGTGAACTATAATCATGCGCCCATAATACAACCGGATTCTTTCTATAATTACCAAGTTCAAATCCACTCGCCCTTAATACTTCATTATCCCTGTCAGGCGTTTCCGTACTAACAGCAACAACAAATGTCCCCTCATCAGGGAGCTTATCTTCTACTGTTCCAAGATAATCTTTTATTAGTCTTTTGTCTTCTTTATCCATTTTGTTTCCTCCTTATTTATACAATAGAAAAAGGTCAGACACTCCGATTGCTCGAAACACCTAACCTATTCTTTTTATTCAGTCAATTAAATTATTAGACTAATCTCTCATATATTCCCTCCAGTATTAACGATTATCTTTGATATTTTGTACTCATATAATCTAATTATACACCTTTCTTAAATGATTGCAAGTCTTTTTTTATATCAACATCACCAAATCCATAAAATACATTCTTTCTTCCGCCATTACTACTAATTGTTATTTTTACCTCACCCCAGCCATGATCAATAACTTTTCTTATCTTCTCTATTGTTTCAATTTCCCATTCAGTCATTTATGCTAGTTCCTCCAATAATTCTGGATTCTCAAGTTTATTTCCAACGACTTCTAATTCCTCTAATTCCGTTTTCTTACCACATGCTGAATAATATTGTTTATCTTCCCACCTAAATTCATTTGTGTCGTTTTCCCAACCTATCTCTACTATTTTACCTAATGGCGTTTTTACGATATCCTTATCATAAACATCTACATTGTTTTTACCTTTTCCTATGTATTGCATCAAGATACATTCTTTTAACTTACATACAAAGCATTTACCAAAATATAACTCACCATTATTAAAATCAATAGTATCAACCTCTTTTGTCATAAACGGAACTCTTTTACCATTTATGTCTTTTCTTATATCTTCGGTATCTATCCACGCCCGAAACTTTATCTCTCTCATAACCATCCCTTTTTAAACATCCAACGAAATAAAAAATATTGTCCTATGCTCGATACAACCATTCCTATTAGTGCGCCTATTGACCACCAAAATATACTCATGTAGCCAGCTCCGCAATTACTTTAATCTCGATACGCCTTGTTGTTTGTATATCGCTGTCCTTTGTCATCTGTAATGTACCATAATAATTATTCACTGTGTCAAAGTTCTCTGCTGCCACTAAATAATAGCAAGTTCCTAGTGCTGCGCCTACTATCTCACAAGCCCCTGCAAACTTTTCAGTAAACGTGACTTCCTCTGCTACCTGAAATGATATTGTCTTACCTGTTAAATTAACAACCTCACCATCAGCATCCTTGATTGTGAAATTCAGCTTATATCCTTTGTCGTTCTGTGTTACTTGTATTGTGGTTATATCACTCATATTATTAACTCCATTGTTTTGGATATCCTTTCTCTCTCCATGCTTTATAATTAGCTATATCGTTTTTAATCTGTTTTGCTTTTGCCTGTACATTAACTAACCCACCTCTTGCACCACCAGCCCAATGTATTATATATGGATCTAACCTCCTATCTCTTCCCGGCTGGAAATGAAACCTATGCCCTATATTATAAACTGATGTCTTGTATTTGTAAATCCTATAATTAAACGTCCTCTCTTCTGCACAACCACAACCCGTCAATCTTGGCTCTGTTTTATACTCAAACAAATCTCTATGTATCTTGGAGGCTACTATAACACCTGAATCCCAATAAAACGATTCTGCATTCCACTCTGTTTCTTTATCTCCGAACTGGTCTATCGGGTCTTGTGTTCTATTGCCTATTAAATGATGAGTTGCTACTCCTAGCTTATCTTCATGCACTACATTAAATATGTCCGGGCATCCTTCAACAACCATAGCATCAAAGTCTAATAATAAAACCCTATCATATACACCCAGTAAATCATATAGCTGGAATTTCTCATATTCTCTGCAACCTAATCCGGGTATCACTACGCTATTAACATTCACAAAATCAGCTTTAATCTTGCGTGCATAATTAGCCATTGTATCTGTGGTAGTCTGTCCAAGACAATTCCACTTGCGCGATACACTCATTGTTACTACTGCGTTTCTAGTCATATTATTAAATCCACTTATTTTCTTTTACTTTACGACAAAATATATCTATGTAGAAAAATGGAAATGAAATGAAAATATCAAGTGTTTTGCCATATTCAGAACGATGTATTGTTGGGTGAATACCAAATCCAATAAACCCATGATTTAAACCAAATTCAAATACATTTGGAAGCCACATTATATCATCCCCCTATACTTACCATTAATATCCCCTATTATCATATCTATCTTCTCCTGTCCTTTTCCACCCCTACCACCACCTGCCCAGTGTATAACAAAAGGATTCTTCTCCTCTTTATCTGTCTTTGGGATGTAATGCTCTTGATTACTAAGGAAATGAACGGGTGTCCTATGAGCATATATTCGATAGGTAATAGTATTCTGCTCTGCTAGAGTACCGGATGTCAGCACTTTAGCACTGCGATAATTAAATAACTCTCGCTGTTGGCTTGATACTATAATTAACCCACTATTATAATAATGGACACCCCATTCAATCTTTCCTAATTGCTTCTCTATTCTATCCTTAAACATATCTATACTGCCTTTGCCAATCTTAATGCCTATCTTATTCTCCGGCACTAATCTAAACATATCGGGACAGTTCTTCGTTATAACCGCATCATAATCAATCAGCATGATCCTGTCATATATTCCTAACAAGTCATAGATTTGAAACTTCTCATATCTAATATCAAACTGTGTTATCGGATGCACGACTAGATTGTTTATATTCACGAAGTCCGCGCCTATTCTATGAGCATATTTAATCATGGTGTTGGATGTGATGTTTCCTAGTCCTCGCCATAATGGTCCGACATTTACTGTTACTATTGCATTTCTAGTCATTATGTTCTCTTTTTATAATACTTGCAATTATTGTTTTTATTAAGTTTTTGTGGTGTGGATTTATAACTCATACTACATCGCCTACTATACCAATTTCCTTCTTTTTTTATAATACAATTTTTAGGATGTTCGCAAAAGAACTTATAACATCCAGATTCTTTGTTTTCTCCCACCACCACAGATTCACATTCATAACAATACACTTTACGCATAACTCTCCTCATGTCCTTTCTTCTGCCATTTACATTTCTTTAATAAGTATGGACAATCTGTCGGCATTTCTTCCCCCACCTTAATCCTAACCGCACAATATCTCTCTTTGCACTGATAGCACCTGTATGTAATATATCCACACTCGTCTTTATATACTGGCATTTAACTCTCCAATATCACTTCTATGTTTCTGTTTGGTAATTCAACATCTATATTGTGTGTCTCTTTTATTATCTCTATGTTTCTATTTGGTATTGTTACTTCTATTGCTATGTCACTCATTTTTTCCTCTTGAAAGTTATCCTATCTCCAATATCTTTAATTCCTATTCTCTTTAATATAGAACGGACAAACCAAGTCGTATTTATTATAATTTCATACTCTGGAATTGCCTCTCCACTTTTTAGCTTATCAAATTTAGGAGATATTGATGTGTATTTAACCACACCAGATTGGAAAAGTTGATTATCAGCTTCAATAACAATTACCATACCCATTACCTCTCTAACTGAATTTGGATACTGTTCTATTGTTTCTTGCGTTATGCCAAAAGTTCCCATTCGCATATCTTTCATTATTCCATCTCCGCAACAAGTGCTTTCATCTTTTGTTGAAAGTAGTTAGTCCAATGTTCTCTATTGGCATTTGTCCTCATATGACAATTACGACATAAACTTATAAGATTGCTTTCCTCGCAATTCTTCTTGTTGTAATCTATATGATGTATATCTAATCTCCTATCACATTCTAATTCAGGTACTCCGCACTTCTGGCATATAAAGTTATCTCGCACTCTAATTCTAGCTTTGAGTTGATTATTAAAACTTATCGCATAAGGCTCAAAGGATATTCCACCCAACCAAGAACTAGCTTTTTCACCTAACCTACAACAACTCTTACAATAAGTAGATACATAATCACTTAATAGCTTTCCGCAAGTTCTACAATGTGGTTTTCCACCTTTCCAATTATAATGCAAACTTCCCAACCTACCCCTCATCCAATTTACTGCTAATTTTGCCTCACTTATCTTTTTTCTTACTTCTGGTTGAGTGGATGGATTTCTTTCTGTTAAATATGTATTATCCCTATATTGGTGTCCATATTTTCGTATGCTTTCGTGTGCTTTCTCTGTTGTCTTTATTGGGTCTCTTACACCATTTTTATATTCATACTTCAACTGATGAGACATATTACAATAATTTCTTTCCCTTATTCTACAGGGTCTTCTATTTAATTCTTTTTTACAATACGCACATACTGTTTTCATTTTTTAATCCATTTCTGCAACTAAGCTACAACGACAATTACAATGCTGGGGTGGATGTTCGATTAAGTTTCCAAAAGCATCATCGCCAAATTCTTTACCGATTCCCACAATAGTTCCATCCAGACTACTGCAAGCGTCGCAGCACCCAGCCTCGCTGATCCAACGAACCTTAGTAATGCCTCCCTCTTTATACGCCTTCATAATTCCCTCTTGCATACTCTCAGCCGTCTCCGTCCTAGCAATCCTCAAGCTCCTATACTTCTCATTGCTATCATAATACTGATTAACCCTATCACTTAGCTTAGTTATGCTCTCTCCTGCATCTATGCCCTCTTTAAGCGTCCTTGCAAGCTTCTTTGCTGTCTCTTCGTTTACTTCTTTTACATACTTAGCCAATCGAGCCTCTATCCATTTTGAGTTTTGCGTAACGATTAAATCAGGACTAACCGTCAATCCAGCTTCTGCTACTGCTAATACTGCACCCTCTTTCAATGCCATTGTCAGCTCTGGTCTGCTTAGTTTTGTTAGCTTAACACCCTCTTCGTCCATGTCAAATAAGATATTCTCTACTACATCTTTTATTACACTTCGAGATATAACCTTACTATTTGCATAATCATCTAAATTACTCAATACCTCTTTTCGTTCCTCATTAAAATACACTTTTAATTTTCTAATAAAATGCTTCTCTACATTCTCTTCCTTTGACATCCACATTTTAAAATATGTATCATCCCTGCTCTCTACTGACTTACCCCCTTCTGTCGGTTCTATTGCACTACTACCAGCCTGTTGTAAGTTGAATGGCATCCATGGCTTATCGCCCCAATCTACCGTGTCTAATCCTATCTTCTGTCGTTCCTCATTGATTGATGTTACATACATCTTTAAATTAGTCTCTCTCTCTTTAATCTCAAAGTCTTTGTCCTTTGGAATTGGATTGTCAAATTGCACAAATAAGTTATCGTCATATTTTGGCATGATCCTTTCATTCTGCTTTTCCTGAATGCGGATTAACTTTGGCTGGATTGTTGATTTATTAAACACATAGTCAAGTGTATCGCTTGTAGCCCTGTTAGTCATCTCTCCAAATCCTAACTGAACTAATGACACACCATAAATACACAGTATCTCTTTTGCTGTTTCTTTCCTACCGTCTATGTGGCTTAATTCCTGCGGGCTTAATCCAATCTTGTTTGCTTTTAATCCGCTATCTAATACCGCAGTATTTCCGGCACCACCCTTCTTGAACTTCTTCCAGAAAGACATTAGCCTTTTATATGCATCATCTCCAAGCTTTTTGTCTGTCTCTAATACTGTTCCCGGCATTGCTCCGTTCTTAAACAAATTAATCTCAAACTCTTTTTGATATTTGTCAGAATCAATACTAAACGCCCCAGCCTGCATCGGACTGAATCCATAATACAAATCACTAAGGTTTGGGTATTTATACTGTATCACTTCTTCATAAGCCAGTTTAATCACGGTTTGTTTAGGTTGGTATATATAACCAGCTACTAGGCTCGTTGCATCTGGGACGACCTTAACATACTGTCCTTGCAATACCCATATCTCTCCGGGCAATCCTGCACCATTTGGTCTTAAATACCAATAGCAATTACCTATAATATCAAGATATAGACTTGTCAACTCCCACAATTCAAAGCCATTCATCATAGGATTAACCGCCTTAATTAGTTCCAAATATGGATGTTCGTTTATCTCTTCTACCTCATACCCCTTTGATACCCATAATTTAACTAGATTGCCCTCATATGTTTTGTCTTTAACTAGCTCTTTGATTTGCTTGCTTAACTTCGGCGATCCTTTTACTGCTTTCTTCTTATATAATCTCAATGGTACTCTTGCTACACTTCTTGCTATTACTCCTGCTGCTGCATATTGCCAGCTTCTATAATTCTCAATCATAGCCTGATAATCGCCTGATTGTAATCTACCCCTGCTGTTATCACCTACACCTATCGAGCTTGCTACTACTGGGTTAACCTCCTTAATTGCGCTTACTGGGTCAATCGTGCCATTCATTATACCTACTGCCGTTTTAAATCTATCTTTAATGTTCATATAGTTACCTCATGCTTTTCAACGTCCTGTTTATGCCCACACTTGGGACATATAAACTTACCCTGCCCATTCTCAATCTTGAATTGTAACATAGTATTGCATTTTGGGCAACTCATCTAATATCTCTCACTCCCCATAGTTCTGCAAGACTCGCATATATTTACATTATCCATTTCGCTCTTTGGCTTATTCTTTCGGCAAACTATGCACACAACTTGCTTCTCGTTATTATTAATACTACGTTGTCTCTTTGCTTCTTTAATACAATCTCTAATATCAGCTTTAACCTGTCTGATGGCCTCATTTGTCTTAGTTATCTTAGCATATAGGTTGAGCATTGTTTTAATATCCTTCTTGTCTTTTTTAATACGCTGTCGGAACTTATCAACATCAGGTAGTTCAAGAATAGATATAAGCTCTTTGTCAAAGTGTTTAATTTCTTGCTCTAAGTATTTAATATATTCTTTATCCATTATATAAACATCTTGTTATTATTGTTGTTAGTATTATAATTATCATTGCTTTACATGAAATAGCTGATATGTATAAACCTCGATATTCTTGACACTTTTGACTGCTTTTGTAATATCTTGTCATTATATAAGCCGTATGCTAGGTTCATTATCTTCGCCATGCCCTAAGTAATATCTTATAGCGTCCATGCTGTGATCCCTGAACGGTACAGGCTCATCAAGTACATTCCCATGCCTATCCTCCCGCCATTTGTAACCTCGTATCTCTTTGATAATGTTCGTACTCCTTTTGGTTATATGGAGCTTCTTTCTTTTTACTCTATCAATACCTATCTTAACACTACCCTTACCCTTAATGCAAGCAAAAACATTAAAGCCTGCGTTGTCTATCTCTTCTATACGCTGTGGCTCTGCACAATCAGCTATTATTTCGTCATTCTTATTCTTTATTAAATCTTTTAATCTTGTTATTAAATCTGTATTTGTCAACCCGCTCTCATATAAAGTCTCGTCAATATATACCTCTTGATCCTTCTCTCCAACCATACTTAAGCTTGAGGGGTTGTTGAACCCAAAATCCAGCCCATAACCAACCTTATCACATTCAGGGAACTCATCAACTATATCCCAATTCTTATATATAATGTTCTCCGGTGATGCCCAGATACCCTGTCCATATATCTTCCAGTATGTTAAATCCTGCGTTTTAAGGCTCTCTATCTCTTTTACATAGTCATCATCAAGGAAAGGGTTATCTTTGTATGTGCTGTGCTGTACTGCTGTGTTATCAGGTGGGTTATCTGTAATAGTCTTAAGGAATCCAAGCTCATCAATAGGATTAAAGCTAAAGAATAGTTGATTGATACCGTTCTCGTTTTCTCCCCTACATCTCAATCCTAACTGTAAATAATCATCCCTTGTGTTCTCTGTAAACTCCTCCCCCCATATATCGTTTATCCTCTCAAAAGACTTTAATTTCTCCGGGTCATCAAGCGAAGTAAAGAACATTTGATTGCTGCCAACTGTCAATGTTAAGTCTGATTTATTAACGACACATCCCGGCAAGCTATACTTAGCTATTAAGTCATTAACTAATAGCCAAGCTGATTTCTTTAGCGCAGGTCTTGTCTTACGAGTTACTAAAATACGGATATTGCGTTCTTTGTATAATTTCTCTAATAATAGATATTGTGCTATGCTCCAACTCTTGCCCGATCCTGCCCCACCATACAAAAGGTTGACACGCTTCTTTGTCTCTACTAGGAATCTATAACACTTCTCTGCGTGTTCTACCTCAATCTGTCTTGTCATATAATTTCTTTCTTTGCCTCATCATATCCAGCCATAATAGCATTAGCAAACCAACCTATCATAGTATCTTCATCTGTCGCTATCTCTGGTTTATTCTTTACTGTTTTAACAAACTCTTTAGCCCAAATCTTAGCATCAAACTGTCCTGACAACTCGTATATTATATTACTCACTTTTTATTCTCCCTTTTTATCCTTGTCATCTCCATATTTAATTTTACCACATCTATTACATTTATAACCTACCCAACTAATAGTATTAGTATAATCAGTTATATGCTATATCCATTCATCCCAAATATTAAACACCAAAGATTCATTTCTTCACCTCGTCATCTTTACTATTTCTATATGTATGTATTATCTCTAATGCTCCTGAATGGTTTACCTTGCTGTCTATCTTCTCGCTCCAATCAAGGAAGTATTGTAGCCATAGTTTGATGTCTGATGTCTTGCCCTCTTTCATGGTCATGTTGTAGAATTTGGCTATTACGTTGGTTGTTTTCTGCCGTCCCCAGTGTCTCCATTCAGTCTCTACAATTTTCCAAAACGAATCCTTAGTTTTCCAATTTGATAGCGTCTTTTCTGATACGTTAAACGCTTTTGAGAAATCCTGCTGTTTCTTTATGCCTCTAAATGGTTCTGGTATAGCCATCCATTTTGCAAACTCATTAAATTCTCTTGGCTTGCTTAATAACTTATTTTTGGGAGTTTTAGAACTACTGTCACTCATGTTATTTTCTCTGCTTTCTTGTCGCTAGCTTTCCATTTAAATCCACACTTCGGGCATACATTTTCTTTTTCTATATCCTCGCCAAGTGGAATATCTTCAACCTCGTCATTTAATCCAAACGTTTCATTTAAGTCAAATCCTATATCCTCTAATACCTTATCATCTATATTCGCTAATAAATCTAAATCCCACTCTCCCTGATTAAAATTAGCCCGGAGCATATATTCTCTATGTTCTTCCTCTGTCAGCTTTCTATTTGGGACACGGACATCAATCTTTTCTTCTCCTCTGCCTAGTGTTTTTAATATAGTAATGCGTTGGTGACCGGATATAATTCTAAGATCTGTATTTATTGCCGGTATATCTACAAGATTGAACTTCTTAAGTGATTTCTCTAAGTCTGTTGCCTGCTTCTTTGTTAATTGACGAGGATTCCCCTCGGTGGCTTTTAATTCCTTGATTTGTTTTTGCTCTGTGTGCCATTTAAGAGATTCCAATTTCATATTTCCTTACTCCCTTATGTATTATCCACGTCAACTATGCAAGCGTTGACATTCGTTCCGCTTTCTTTGAATGACTTTTCAGGTAGCTCTATAAATTGTCCACCTAATCCTTTTATCATTGCTCTAAAATTTACTGTCTTTTTATTGGTTCTAAAACATACAGAACTTGACATCACCGAAACAACCCTATCTGCTAGTTCAAGCATATGCTCTACATGTAAAATATCCTGCTGTTTTGAGAATGGAGGATTTCCTATTATTACATCGTACTTTTGATTGAACTCTAAGAAATCCTTACCGACTAAATTAAACTTATTCGCTATTAGATAGCTTCTGTTTTCTTCGTTTAACTCTACGCAATCACATTTTATATGTTTTGCTATTGCTCCCTTACCTGCGCTTGGCTCCAGGACTGTTTCTCCATCCTGTATGTTAGCCATCTCAATGAGTTGTAAGGCAATATTCTCTGGAGTTTCAAAAAATTGATATTCTTTCTTCTGGTCAGTGTATTCTCCTGTAAGTAAAATCTCATCAAGGATTTCTAACGGAGATTCATTGAAAACATGCGCTTTTTCTTTTCTGTTCCATTTTCCATGTATTGCCTCAAGAACTTTATTCACCGCTAAGTATAGTTTCCTATCAAGCTGTCCTTCCGGCAAGTAAAGCCTGTTTTCGTCTATCGTTGAGTTTCCCAATGTGTTTGCTACTTCATTCTCTATTTCCATATTATCTCCTTACTCCCTTATAGCATATTGATTTATTAATGTCAAATTATCTTCTTTTTACTAGCCTTGTTTTCTCCGGTGTGGTTTTTAGCTCTACATTAAGAGGGTTAGTTTTGTGTTCATTTTCCACATCTTGATTTTATAATAAACTTAGTTAAACAATCCGCATTACAAAATATGCCTTGCAAACTCTTAGAGTGAGATTTTCCACTTTTAAAATTATCTAGCAAAATAGATGAGAATTCCCCAATACAAATTAGACCCTGTTTATATTGGTCTTTTGTTGGTGGCGAAACATCTTTGTGTTCTTTATTGCAGTATTCACAGCAATTATAAATCTTTTTTTCTTTCATATCCTATACCCCCTTAATTCATGAATAGTTTTTTACATCTTGGACATCCGTATAAATACATATCTTCTTCGGAATTACTTGTCATTACAATATCATTACTAATATCGTAAAACTCTCCAAACTTCCCTATATCACTACAAGTAGCTTTATCCTCAACCGTCCCAAAATCCTCATAACCACAATATGGACACTTCATACCTTATCTCCTTTAATTTTTATTGGATTTTTATTCACTATGGCTTTTGCTAATGCATCTGTCCAGTTCACATAAGGAACATTGCATAGTTTAATATGTGTTCTTCCTATGGCTTCCTCTACGTCCGCTAAATCAATCTCAAAGTCGCTTTTCTCATACAGCCCAATCTCTTTACGATGTAAAATTATATAGTCCGCTAGTTTCTTAATGCTCCAATAACGATTTCTCTCAAAGCAGATCTCATCATCTTTAAAGTGTAAATCTGTTTTAATTGCATTAGTAAGCCTTTGTGATGTTGTACTCATAGCTTCTCCTTTATCATTGCCGAGATTAATTTGGCTACTGCTTTTCTTGATAGGGCTAATAATATCCCGCTATCACTAGCTGTAAGAGGGTTTCGTAATATTGAAACCTCTATGTTCATTAATAATGCTTCTATATTTAACTCATCAGCAAGCTCATTCAGTTCTTGCTTGCGGAATTTATCCATTTTTCTCAATCCCTGATTATATATTATATTCTTATAATCTTTTGTGGGATAACCTTCTATCTGAGTATCTATCCATATATCTTTCTTTTTTGGCTTCTTAATTTTACTCACTCTCCCCATTATCTCCCTCCCTTTTGTTTGGTTAATTGCTCTATTTGTATCTGTAAAAATTATGTCGCTCATAGTTGTTTCTTATGTGTTATTGGTAAGTCGTTCAATTTTATCATCATCCATAAAAGAACATAATTTCAACGCTCTTATGCTTTCAATATCTCCATTCTTTATTTTCTTTCTATAATCTTTAAATTTAGGACATTGCTGAAAACTACATCCCGTTAAATCGTATTTAGGTCTATTTGACCTACGACAATATTGTTGTTTGCTTGGTGATGACATATTACTTATACCAATTTCATATAAATCACAACTCACCTTAAAACCATACCACCATTTAGGTTGTTTCATCCTATTACCTTCCTATGTATTTTTGGATTTACTGTTTTATGCTTGAAAAAGCTATCGGTCTTTTTATATTCCCAGCATTTATGGGATGATTCTGTGATACATATTTCAGTTCTAGGGTTTGTCTTATCATGCAAAACTCTACTCCCGTCTGTACTAACAACTATTTTACAATTATCATCTTCTATTACTTTATAATGTACCAAAACATCATGCAGGGCTGAATGTAGGTTTGTAATATCCACACGTCTTTTTGTAGGCATATAATAAGTTGCTTTAATGTTTATTGGTCTTGAGATTGTTTGTGTTCTTGGCATATAAAATGTACATTCTGCTTGATAATCTTTGAACCTCTTGCTCGGCACAATAAATGGCACTAGCTTGCCTGTTAATGTTTTCTTTGTGAAGATTCTCTGACTATTCTTCTTTGTAACCGGAGGCAGATGTATTTTAAATTTAACCATTATTTCCCCTTATCTTTTATTATAGTTTTTATTAAACTACACCGCTACTATCTAAAACATGAAACACCATTCTTCCAAAATCATCAGGGAATTGTTCATTATATTCAGGGAATTGTTCATTATATTCAGGGAATGTAATCTGTCTTTTTAATTCAATTCTTTCTCTATGATATCTAACTGGGTATTTTCTAAGTAACCATTTTGGAAAAAACCTTTCCTTAACCGCTTGCTTCCAATCTTCTGGGTATTCAACATACTTTACAACTCTATCAACTTCCTGCGCTAAAATCCTCTTATTCATTCTAAATACCAAATCATTACATATATGGTCAACACTTACTCCAAAATCCACATTTAACAATTCCTTTGTCATACGCTTTCTTTCACTAAATAACTCAACTTCCATTTCAATCCGTTTCATAGTAACATATTCTTGGGTTGGACATTCTCCCTCTCTTACTTTCTTTAAATTCATTTCTTACCCCCCTCTATTAATCTTCTTTTAATTTTGGTTTGTCAAGTAGTTTGTTCATATCCCTAATACTCCTTGTTTTAGTTTTTTCTTCCACGCTTTCTCTAGATACTTTTCTGATAATTTCTCACGTTCTTCATCATCCTTTTCGGTCCAATCTTTCCTATTGTATCTACGAGTATTTATCGCAAGACCATACATTGTATCATATCGTGCTTCTGTGCTTACTTTTTGCGACTTCGTGTTCTTTATCCTATTAAGACAAGTAGCGGTATCCCCACAACTAGAACTACAACTAGGAACAAATAGCCCTATTCCTTTGGGTAAGTCTTCAGGGTTGATTACGCCGGGCAATGCTAAAAAACTCAATTCATCTGTTCTACCGATATAATTTTGCCATTTCTTATCACTTTTAAAATCTGCCTTACATGACTTTATTTCTATGCAATGTGTTCTAAATGGATTCTTTGATGACTTCCTCCAACTCTCTAATAAAACACAATCTAAGTGATATTTTCCAGCAAATCCATCTGGAGTAATTGACGAATTTTTAGACGCAGACACTTCAAAGAATATCTTATAATTAGAAGAAAAGGAGTTTGTTATACATAATTGTAAAAATCTCACTATCTCTTTTCGATTAAGTTTCATCACCACACCACACAAATAGTTATAATTAGATCCATAACTCTCCTCTATTAATCTTCTTTTAATTTTGGTTTGTCAAGTAGTTTGTTCATATCCCTAATACCCCTTGTGCTAGTCTGCGTTCTGCTATTTTAATGTATTCTTTGTTAAGTTCAATACCTATATAATTTCTATTAAGATTTTTAGCCACAAGTCCTGATGTTCCTGAACCGAAAAATGGGTCTAAAACTATACCACCTTTCGGACAACCTGCTTTTATAGGCGTTTCTATTAAAGCTGGCGGATATGTAGCAAAATGAGCTTCTTTGTATGGTTTTGTGTTTATTTTCCATACACAGCGTTTGTTTCTGTTGTTATTTATGCTTCCAACTCTATTAAATTTTTTTATTTGTGATGTTTCGCTATCTCCACTTGTTTTGTGTAAGTATTTTTTGTTCGGTTCTTTCCACTTTACGCTTAATTTGTTATTTTCATACTGTGTTTCAAAATAATACTTCTTGCTTTTCGTGAAGAAGAATATCTTTTCAAAATCCACAGTAAATCTATCTTTAGCACTTGACGGCATACAATTCGGCTTGTGCCAGATTATTTCATTGCGTAATATCCAGCCACGATTACACATTTCTATTGCAAAGCGTGAGGGGATTTGGCAAAGGCATTTTTCTTGTAAATCATCACAAGTATGACCACCATAATGCCTACTATCACTACTTATCCCCTTGTCTCGTTCAAATTTATTTGCCTTATATTGACTGCCGGCGCCGCCAGAATTACTATAAGTATCACCCATATTCACCCAGCAAGTTCCCTCTTTTTTTAATACTCGTTTAACCTCGTCAAAAATATCACACAATCTAGTTATATATTCCTGAAATGTCGGCTCTAATCCAAGCTGACCATCTACCCCGTAATTTCTCAAAGCCCAATATGGAGGACTTGTAACACACATATTCACACACCCATCAGGAAAGGTTTTTAATACATCCTCCGCTTTCCCACATATTATAGTATTAAGTTTCATCACCACACCACACAAATAGTTATAAGCGTATATGGGAATATTTTTGTTATCATGTTTTAGCTATAAGCCCAGTTGGGTATAAGCTTTGCTGTCTCTGTCCCAGTCTCATTATAGGCTGTAATTGATAATACCAATCACCCCGACTTTGCCTAACCTTGTTGAAGTGTTCAGGATTACCGCTTTCAATCTTATATATACGCTTGCCATCTTCATCGGTGTAATTTCTCAAGTCATGTATTCTCGCAGCCAGAGCAAATCCTCCACTAAGTACATTCCACATATCACTGTTAAGATGTAGCTTTCCGTCTTTTAGAATAAAAAGTACCCTTTTGCAATTATGAGACATCTTGATATAGTTTGTATCTATCATATTACCCCCTCCCTATTTTTTGATATGTTATACCATTTGCCTCATCAGAAGCAAACGGCATGTTTATCATTAGTTTCACAAGCCAGCGTTCATATACATCTGCCTCTTGTGTTGTGATTTTAAACAAGTGAGCCTTGTTTTTATGGCAGTTTAGACATAAGCCCACCCCATTCATAGGGCTGTTAAGGAAAAATGGATATTTAGCCCTGTTTGGTGCTGAATTTGGTAGTTTGTGGTGTGTGCTATGTATTGGATTGAGACAATTCTTGCAGTAGCCATTTTGCGCCTCATATACAGCCATTTTAATATTCTCTGGAAATGGTTTTGCAATGTATCTTTTCTTCATGATTTAAAACCTTTCTTTCTTTTATCTATTTCAAACTTAATAAGAGTAGCAAATTCCTCCTGTTTCTCCTCTGGCATTTCGTCAAACTCCTCCGTGTTAAAGTTATCAACCAGTGTGTTCATGTACCAAATATCGTCATTCAATTCGGTTTTAAGATTTAGGATTTTGGTTTCCATAGGTGTTCGTTCAAGTTTGAATTTCTTAGCAGGTTGTTTACCACCATTATTTATAGGTAAGCTGGCTATATTCTCGTCTGAATCCTTTTTGATTTTATCTAATAGCTCTTCTCTTTTGTCTTTTGGTGCAATGCCTTTCTCTATGGTTTCTATAATTCTAGCGTAATCATCTCTTTTTATATCTTTTGTGTGTTCGTAATGAAATGTCTTGATAAGTTCTTTAAGTTCGTCAGTAGACCAGCCAAATTCTTTACCTTTGCCAAAGAACCTTCCAACCTGCTTATCTGATATTAGGGTTTTATCAGGTTCTTGCTGTGTTGTCTGCTGTGGTGGGTTGTTTGCTGGCTCTTGTACGATTTCGGGTTTCTTATATGCTGGCTTTGTTTCTGTGCGTGTCTGTTGATGGATAGCTTGAGCCACTTCGTCAGCACTAGCGAACTCCGTGCCAATATAACCTAAACAAGCTAAGGCTCTGCCTATGGCTGATGTTTCGCAGTTCTCAAGTGCAGAAGTTTTGTTTATCTGCGAGCTTGCTCTCTTTTCTTCTGCGTGTCCACAAGCAACGATTCTATCTCCGTCTTTGATTGTCGCTTTCATAACAACTAGCGTTTCATCATTTTGGAGCAAAACCGTATTTATGCCATAATCCTTCTCTTTTCTAAAGCGTTCCACTCTGCTTGCAACTGTCTCATACTGCTTACCATGTATGTCTACTGTCCTTTTTTCTTTAGCCATTATGCCTCCTTTTTCATTGCATTATTAAGTTTTTGATATAATTCATAAGTACATTGAACATCGGATTTGCACGCTTTAACTACTTGCTCTATGGGATACTGTGATAAATCGCTTTTATCCATACCCTCATCCCATTTTGGTGGGGCAATGCCGAAAACACGAGCCCAGTATTTTAGATCACCGATTCCATACTTATCTGTTAGTTGATAACGAACATCGATACATTGCTCTGACCATGCCTTAATGTTAAAGTCTATTGCATAGGTATATAAGCCGTGAATAAGACCGCGCATTTTAAGCATAGGCAGGTCAAAGCTGTTGCCGTTGAATGTTATGATGTGGTCTTGCCCGACTAACATACTAAACACTCTACGTATAATTACATCTTCGTCTCCATAATAAGCCTCAATAGGAGCCTTATCTTCTTTTACACAACAACAGAGAATCTTTGATAGCTCAAATTTCCCTATTGCACCTTGACCATAACCCTCGCCGTCTATAATCTTGCCTGACCGTTTATTTTTAGACTTCTCTTGCAAATATTCTTTGTTTTCTGGCGGTAAATCTTTTAGTGCTATGGGACTTGTCTCGATATCCAATACCAACATTACTTGCCCTCCTTTAAAAATTCATTATCATGTTTACTGCAAAATCTAGGTTTATTTAGTAGTAGAGGATAATATGTTACCGCTTCTTTCTTACAACCACGTCTTATACAGGTATGTTTACGACAATGTTCTCCTCCTTTAACTACGGGGTCATTGCACCAATCTTTATATTGTCTAATACTACGAGATTTGCAAAATCCCACACCCTTAGACTTCATATTCTTCATTATTTGCTCTCCTTTTTGTTATTATCTTCTTTTATACGTTTCATTATATAAGCTAACCTATACAACTGATCCTTTGAACACATAACCTTTAACTCCCCCAATTCACTCTCCAATTCCTCAATCTTATCTATAAGCGTCTTTATGTATGGGTCAAGTTTCTTTTTACTTACACTGTCTATTGCGGCAAAGAACTTATCCTTTGCATTGTCCATGTCTTTGAATAGTGCGTCTAGTGGTTTTCCCATCTCATTCTCCTTTTGTTATTGTTAATAGGTGTTTTAGTCTTTTTACAGTTTCGCTAGTAACTTTATTCTTAAATCTACTACAATTCATTTCGTGAAATCCTGTTGCAAGACGACCACAAATACAAAATAATGACTGTTTATCAGAGATTTCATTTTCAACCTCTTGTCTTACTTTTAACCATTCCCCAAAATGATGTTTTTGTAAATAAGTAATTTTTTGCGCAATTTTCATCACTCCCCCTCATATAATTTTTCAACTTCACTCTCTAACCGATACAGCACCAATCCTCTGCCATCTTTTACTACTCTATGCGCCAGGTCCCCTAATTGTTCGATTGAATCCTCGAGCATGTGCCATTCTTTCTTACAATAGAAGTCTGTTATTGGCGTGAATCCCTGTTCTTCTGCTTTCTTCTTGGTTATTGGTATTATGATCACGATTGTTCTCCTTTTGGTTATTAAATAATTCCGGGTATCTATTTATTTTGCTTTCGTTTAGGATGTGTAAGCCTAGTTCAGAATTAACCATGTTTCTTATCTCTTTTTTATGTATATCTCTAATTTTTAGTGGTGGTAGGTTTATGTTTCTAATTGCAAAATTAGCCCAAAAATAATGCCTTCCACTTTCTTGTGGATTTATTAACGGCTTATAATAACTTTTAACATTTTCCACAACATATTTATTTTTACAAAAATATTTCAATAATATAATCTCCTGCCATAACTTCATATCGGGATATTTCGCCTCATACATTCCAGCGGAAACACCCATTCTCCTAATATCGCTGTGGCTCGGACAAGGTGGACTACTCCATATAAAATCAAACTCTTTATAATGCTCTAGCAAATACTCATGTGCATCTCCCACAACAACCTTATCTTGTGGAAAGAAGTCTTGATATATAGCTGCTATCTTTGGATTAAGCTCAACAGCAGTAACATCAACATCTTTCCACAACTTCCTATTTCCACCAATTCCTGCGTAAAGATTTAATACTTTCATTTTATACCTTTTCTTTTAGATTCAAAATTGTTAAATATCTCGTCAAACCTGCGGAGTTTAGCTTTTAATTCCTTATTCTCTGCTTTCAACTTTTTTATAACTCCATTTGTGGATTTAATTATCACGTTTGCTATTACCTCGGATTGCTTTAGTTCCTCAATAAATTCTCCGGCCTTAGATAATGACTTCTTTAGAATAACTTTCTCTTTTTTTAAATCCCTGAGCATTGCTTTCAGTAGCTTATTCGATGTTTTCTTTACTACTCTTGTTTTATCAAATTTTCTCTCATACTCCTCAATCGCTTTATCTGCTGGCTTTTTACCTGCTTCCATTCCTGCGTTTATATTATCAAATATATTGCTTATTATCTTGTGGGGTTCGGTTAGCTTTTCGTATTTGTTTAGCATTATTTGGTCTCCTTTAGTATTTTAGAGTTATCAGTTTTATTACCCACAATCCTACAATGCTCATTAAATACTCCAACCGCATTTGCTTTAGTTCTAAACATGCCTTTTTCAAAAAACACATAGTCTCGGCTCGGAAATTGTTTTCCAACTTCAACTTCATCTCCCTCATAAATCTCCTTACCATTCCTATCCTTTAAACCTGTGTATTGCATAAGAATTACGTCTATAAGCCTAATATTACTATCGTCATCCTCTCTTCCGGTAACTCCGATTGGATGTTCTTTATCAAGCCTACGATATATATTATAAATATGCTCCCAATCATACATTTTTTCTTTCTCTTTATCCCAAGCCCGAAACTTTATCTCTCTTTTCATCTCATCCTCCTAGTAATTAATAACCATTAGAAACAGTCCTGCAGCCACAACAGCAAGCCCAAAATGCTTCTTTGTTACAAGCCTGCCTGCTATTAGTAAAAACGTTAAGCCTACTGCAAATTCAGCCCATGTCATAAACATTATTTGCTCCTTATTAGCTTTTTAAACCACTTTGTTATTCTGTTTGTATTTTTTGTTCTTTTTCTTCTTCTACTTTTTATTGCTCTAATATATTCTTTTGATAATTTACCTAGTGTATATTTCCTTAAATCTAAAGAAAATCTATAATCATCGCCACGCTCTACAAATACTACATAAGGATAACAAATAGACTTTATTTTTAGCACATCACCCTTACAGCTATTATCTTCCATGCCATTTAAAAGAATTAAACCATTTAAAACAGTAACAATATCTCCTTTTTTCAAATCTTCAATCTTTAGTTCAGTTACTCTTTCCATTTTACTTCCCTCCCTTATTAATTATTGGTTTCCTACCTATAGCCTTTACAATTAAACACGCTGGCAATCCAAAGAATATAAGCCATAACAATAGATATCCTATTCCATCCATGATTATTTCCACCCTATGTTTAAATCTTCTACTCTAGTTAATGCGCCTGTGTAACTATCAAAGCATCCCCAGTTACCTGCGCAATGATAAACTACTCTTACCTTAGCATCTTCGAAATCAGGTATCTGTTTAAAATCAGGGATTTCTTTTATCATTCCATTTTCCCATTTATCTTTACCGTAATATTCTGGCTGATAATGAACCTTGTCGCCTACTTTTAACTCCATAATATCAATCATTATCTCCCTCCATATTTAAAATACATAAACACCACTATTAAGAAATTTAATGCAAATATTCCGACTATTACCCTGAGCAATATTATACTCATTACTTAATCCTTTTATGCAGTTTTTTTAACTTTCTTACGACCGTATTATAGCCATATAGATAGTTTGTATCTAACTTATACTTCTTTATTAGTTTATCCCATAATTTACTTTCGGCTCTACTAGATTGCCAAAGTAGCCTTTTTATATTTCTATGAACATAAACTATATCTCTAAATTCTTTTACTTCTCTTGTGTTTATATCTATATATTTTGTTTTCATATCTTAATCCTTTTCAATGCTTTAAGAATACGTCTATGTGGCTTGTTTATCTTCATTAGCTGGTATCTGTACAGGGTAACTACGCTAACGTCTATCTTTCGGGCTATATCAACCCCTGTATATCTTTTGTATAACGCCTTGATTATGTCTGCGATCTGTTGCTTTGTTGATTCCATTATGCCTCCTTTAGTTGTATTTCTTCCACTCTTTATAATCTTTATCTATATTTCTTAATGTTTTATCGTGTTTTATCGGAGTTCCTCGTAAACTCATTAACTTAGACAATACAGCCTCATTAATAGTCTCAATTTCCCATACACTATTTGAAAGAATCTTTCTCACGATATCAATAATATCATCATCGCAACTTCTATCAATATATTTTTCGTCTTTCATCTTCACCCCTCCTGTTTTGTTAGATTATTCTATTTCGAAATCGTTTATGCTTCTAATTTTTCTAATCCAGTGATTTTTTAAATCATCAAGCGTTATAAATAAATCCTCTATTTGATAGAAGTTAAATGTATTTGAGGTTGAATCAGGAGAATTTATTTTGACACTGAATCCAGAATGGTCTCTATTCTCAAGTATCTGATATATCTTTGTTTTGCGCCAACTTCCCATGCCATAACTCTCTACATAAACCTTTTGTCCAATTTTAAAATTGCCTTTATATTTAGGTGATAAATTTGGTTCAACATAAAGATTTTCTCTTATCCAATCCCTATCTTCAATTGGAGCATCTTTTAAAAGTCTTTCATAGCTTACACTGGCTTTATTGCCATACTTTTCTAAAAACCAAATATATCCTTTTTTGCAAGGACTTTTTGACCTTAGCATTTCTTTTGTTATTTTCATATTATTATTCCTTATTTATTTTATCTTCACGTTCTTTTTCATTAATCTTTTCTTGTAATCCTTTTATATAAACCTTTGTCTTGTCTATTCCGCACTTATCAAGCATGGCATTGACTTCTTTTATCGTCATCTTCACCCCTCCTGTTTTGTTAGATTGGCAATTTCTTTGGCTAAATTACGAATATCATCATCATTCATAAGTTTGTTTTTAAACTGAAATTGTCTATATATAACACTGTCTAATATGTCATAAATCTTATCTACGCTGACAACTTTCGCCCCCCCCTCAATTTCATAGCGATAATAACACCAAGCCTTCATAAATTCTTTACCAACACTTTGTGGAAGTTTGACTACTAATTTATCAAGATAAACATCATATCTTGTTCTAATTTTTTCTATTTCCTTATCAATATTATGACCCCACTTTACTTTTTTAACATAATGAACTCTAGCTAGAGGTATTACAAATGTATCTATTCCACTTTTTCCACTAAAGATACTTTCTGATACTTTTTTCATATTATCTCCTTTACTTTGTCTTTACTAAACATATGCTAAACCTTTGCTAAATAATTATCATATTTTAATGCGCTTTTAGTTGACAAGTAAAATATTGGTTCTGATAACTTATCTAAATATAACCGATGATGTTGTATCGCTTTTTTTAAAGCTTCTTTCTTTATTTCTATTGCTACGGGATAATGATAGTTTGTGGATGATATAGTCTTAAACGTCCAATACGTGCCTATCTTTTCAACTGATTTCTCTGGTGCATAATTCTCAACAGCAGATTTAAAATCCTTATATGAATTAAAATTATGGTCTTTAGCTAGTAACTCATTCAATACGCTTTCTTTACTCATCTTGTTTCCTCCTGTTTTTTTATTTATTTTAATCATGTGCAAAATATAACAAATGCAATGTTATCTGTCAAATGCGAAACGAAAATAGTTTTATAAATCGCTATGCGTAGAGGCTGGAAAAAAAGAAAAATAGATTTGTCGATTTAAATAGTGTTTGTCAAAAAAGGGTTTTATAATCGCCTATAATCGCAAGTGTTGAAATAGTAACAAAGATATGGTATAATTATAAATATGCCGGTGTAGCTCAATAGGCAGAGCGCCTCACCTGTAATGAGGATGTTAGGGGTTCGATTCCTCTTTCCGGCTCCAATGCGGGAGTAGTTTAATGGTAGAATTACAGTCTTCCAAACTGAGAATGAGGGTTCGATTCCCTTCTTCCGCTCCAATATAATCACACCGGATAAAATGCAGGAATAATTGTTGACACTGTATAATGTGGGCGTATAATGTGGGTATGGCAAGGATGACAAAATTCAATAAGCAAGTTCCCCCAGCGACGGATAACTTTATCTGTCATTCCCTATCATTAGGGCATCTTTGCCGGCTGGGGGAGCTTTATTTTATGGGGGTGGATTATGATAATTAAAACAAAGAAAGTATATTATTGTAAGTTTTGTAATAAGCATATGTTGTCTGCTGGATTTATGACAATACACGAACTGCATTGTAGGAAAGATCCTAAAAATCAACATAAGTGCTTTCAATACTGCAAACACTTGATTAAAGAAAGAGATATGGAAAGAACTGATTTTTATTGTGAGATAATAAAAAAACACATGTATTCTTACAAAGTGGAAAACAAAGACTGGTTTTGTAATGGTGGTTCGGATTTTTCAGGCCATATAAGAATGCCACTAGAATGTAAACATTATGAGATTGAAGATGGGCATTATGATTACTTAGAGAAAATAGAAAAAGAAAATAGAAAAACCTCTAAACAAACAACTGAAGTTCCATTTTAATTATGAGTGATAAAATTAATGGCGGAGCATTTTCTTGGGCAAGACAGACCATAGAAAGTGAGATATTTTATAAGAAGCCTGATAAGTGGTTTAAAATTTGGTTTTACTTAGTAAGTAAGGCTAAGTGGAAGGACGGTAAGCAATTTAAAAGAGGACAGTGTTTTATGAAGTATGAATGGATCACAGAAGCAACAGGAGCGAATAGAAATCAAATAGACCATTGTATAAGATGGCTAAAATCGGCGACACAGATAGCGACAGTAAAAGCGACAAGAGGATTTATTCTAACTATTTGTAATTATAACACTTATCAAAACTTAGAAAATTACAAAAGCGACACAAAAAGCGACAGCAAAAGCGATTTAAAAGCGACACAGAAGCGACACAGAAGCGACACTATACTAAAGAAAGGTAATAAAGAGAATAAAGAGAATAATGTAAGTACTAAAGAAATAAACAAAGAAGATTTTCCATTTTTTAAAGATACAGGATTTATACAACTATTCAATGATTATCTTGATATGCGTAAAAACAAAGGGAAGAAGTTTATACCCACAGATAGAGCAAAAGAACTTGTGATCATAAAGCTACATAAATACGATATAAGAACAGCTGTTACTATGCTAGAGAGATCTATTGTTAATAATTGGACAGATGTTTATGAAGAAAAAAGTAATAATAAACTATCAAAACTACAACAGTCATTAAAAACAATATCAGAATTTGGAGGGAATGATGATTAAGAAAGTATTTAAAGTAGGAATTATGTATTTAAGGTCAGCCGGAATGAAGAACACACCGGAGTTTGAAAAAGAGCAAGTAGAGGTTTGGTGGCAATCTCTAAAGGATTTAAACGATAGATTATTTTTAGAGACTTGCAAAGAAATAATAAAAAAAGAATCATGGTTTCCTTCAATTTGCGATATCAGAGAAGCAATAAAACATCCAAATGATCCTGTATTAGCAGCGGCATATAAACGACTGGAAAAAATAGAGGAGGGTAGAAAAAATGTTCAAAGAATTAAACTCACAGAGAAATCAGTTTAGAACACACTGGGACTTGTTTAATGATGATAAAATCACACTCCACCAGCTAGAAGAAGTGTGTTTCTCATGGGTAATAAAGCATGAGGATTTATATTTAGAAAAGCCTATGCCAACAGAGCCAGTACGATACCACAATACGAAAGACGCGGATTTTAAAGAAGTTATGAAAGCGTGGACGTTAGGGTGTAACAGCAGAGAAATGGAGAATAAGAGTAATGCTTGGTGGCTAGGAAGAGCAAAAAAGTTCTTCTTAAAACCCGAAAATAACTATGAAGAAGGAATTGAGTTGTTTAATAAACACAAAGACAAAGAACAAGAAGAAGATATACCGTTTTAAAAATACAGGATAAGGGATTGACATTAATTTAAGGCTTGTTTATAATTTAGGGCATGTCAAGAAATTCTCTGCAACACAAAAACATCAGAAAAACGATTTGCTATATTGGTGGGTTATGTCTTGGGGATTAAAGTATCTGTGTAGTTTCTAAACTTGGGTCACTAAAACCTTTATATCTCCATTTATTCCAAACAGGGGTAGAATGTTTTAAGTCTCCAATATTTCTACAT
>Ga0222679_1000047_pt1 | contig 47587 bp, 57 predicted proteins | sample AntAcemetagen939_FD_179843 | JGI IMG/M metagenome (GOLD analysis project Ga0222679, IMG submission 179843) | Saline water microbial communities from Ace Lake, Antarctica - #939 | ecosystem: Environmental > Aquatic > Non-marine Saline and Alkaline > Saline | place: Antarctica: Ace Lake...
TTTTTCAACATCAGAGCCTTCAGATATATATAATTATCTAAAAGACTTGAAAGGTAGAATTTGAATTAAATAGGGAGGTAATTAAAAACTATCTCCCTAACCCTTATTAATTAAAGATAGAGATATGCAGATAACTGAAAAGAAATTTCAAAAGTTCTATAAAGTTAATCATAAAAAATTTAATGCTGATGTTGAGATAAATACTTTAGGACTTTGTAAAGTTCATTTTCCTAACTTATCTTATATGAATACTGTTTACTTTGGTGAAATTAACTTTAAAGGATTAAGAAGGATAGGAGAAATTTTAATTAAAATAGCTGATTTAGCTGAAAAACAATCCAAATAATTAAACTACCCCTAATAAAAATTATTAATAAAGTTAGGAGAGAGTGAGGGTGAAAGCTCTCTTACGGTCAAGCCATGGCGGACACTCACAACAAGAATAAATATTGCGCCTCTGATTTAAGCGAACCCAATATCTTGGTCTAGCAAAGCTGTTGACTCTCTTCTAACCTTGTTAATAAACTAAAGAACAAAAATGTGTAAAGAATGCCAATTTGAAGAAGGTCATAGTCAAGAATGTTCACAATATGAGTTCAAACCTTTTGAGGGTAAGTATAGGGGTGGTAAGATGAAGGAGGGGAGGAAAGTTAAGTTTTAATCCCACTTAGTTCAGTGGTAGAACAAACGCCTGTTAAGCGTTAGGTCGTAGGTTCGAATCCTACAGTGGGAGCATTTATGATGAAAAGTATTGTATAATTGTAGTAAACTCAATTAGAATAGGTACTTGCACCGACATAGCTATTGGTGTATAATATAAATAGATAAAATTTCTAGGTCGAGGGAATAGAATCTGATCCGATTTATCGGATTACTTAATTAAAAAATGATAGTAAAACTATCAATAACAAATAATAATATGGGATTAGAACAAAGACAAACTGGCAATTACATCACAATTTTAGGTGGAAAATTTTGCCAAAGAGTACCAGAAGGTACTGAAGGAGCAAACACTCGAATAAATAAAATTGGTAACACAGTTCACGAGAAATTCTACGAAAGTTTTACCGGTAAATTAATTGATATCAAAGTTCGAGATAGTGAGTATGGTAAAACTTGGAATTTTATTTTTCAAGACAAAGAAGACCCTTATACATTGCAACTATCTTACTCAAATAGTTTCTCAACAGCATTACTAAAAATGCTACCAAATGTTGACCTAACAAAAGAAATGAAACTCTCTCCAAGTGTTAAAGAAGTTGACGGTAAAAATAGAAGTTCGTTATTTATTAATCAAGACGGTAAACCATTGAAACATGCTTACACCAGAGATCTTCCAAATGGTATGCCTGATATGGAACAGATTTCAGTTAATGGACAAATGGTATGGGATGACACTAAAAGATTAGTGTTCTTACAGAACATGGTAGATACTATTATTGTTCCTAAATTGGCTGGTATCGCTCCAGTTGCTCCAGTAGCTCCAGTAGCTCCAGTAGCTCCTCCTTTTGGTGAAGAAGAAGCTCCTGTAACTAAAGTAGATTTCTAAATAATTACAATTAAATCTCTTTCGATAATGTAGAATTAATGTCGAGAGAGAGCAGATCATAACAGTTATTGACGGTTTAATCGGTTTCTACATTCCTATTTTTCTATCGATAACTGTTTTTGATTTGCTCTAACTCGATATTAAACTAAAAAATGTATGACAGATAAATTTCTAACTTATTTTCCAGACCACGCCTACCGGTATATTGATTTAACCGGAGGAGGCAGACCGCCTCAACCAAGTGCGGAAAAAAATGAAAAGCTAAATCTCGATGGCTACGAGAGTTATTTTACCGTAAACGGATTTAAAGACGCTACCAAAGCCAAAAAAGAAAACTGTTCAAGTATCAATGCTTTTTTTATAGATATCGATGGGCGAAAAGATCTAGCAGAACTGGAAGAAATAAAAAAGAAATTAAATCCAACATTTATAACAGAGACTAAGAACGGTTATCACATTTACTGGTTACTTGACGAACCAATTTATAAAAATGAAATAACTCCAGAGGTGTGGACCCAAGCTGTATCAGACTGGGAACGAATTGAACAGAATATTGTTACAGAACTAAAAGCTGATCCAGCGGTAAAAGATATCACACGCATACTCCGAGTCCCTGATACTTTCTACTGGAAAAAAACAGGTGACCAATGGAAAAAAGGAACTGACGGGATATTTAAAATAAAAGGATTATATAAAAAACCTACAAATACTTATTCAATGCATGAAGTGGAAGAAGTTTTTTACTCTTCAGCTATCGAACCAACGATAAGTGATCTGTCCAAACAAACTACTGCTAATAGAGTAGAGCAGATGGCTAATGCTGAAAAAGAAAATTTCTTCGAGAGAGTCAACGATGAATATCCAATAGAAGAAAGAGACAGTTTCAAAAAATTAACTACTGCTCACAAAGGAGCTGTGCTACCAGCTAATCGTAATAACTCTCTGCTTGTGACAGCTTGTTTGATGAGACAGGCAAAGTGGTCGAAAGATAAAGCGTTGAAACAAATTGAGACTGTTGGTTGGTATGGTATGGAGACAGAACCCAGTGGACCACAGGAAATTTTGAATACAATAAATAGCGCTTTCGCTGGTAGTTACACCTACTCATACAAAAATGAGGTTATTTCTTTCAACATGTCACCGGTGGAAAATCAGAAAATCCAACAGGCTTACACCAAGGTTATAAAAGATAGAAGAGAGCAGGATAAAATTCGTTTTTCAAATTACGAACAGGAAATTCTAATAAAACATCCTCACTTGAGAAAAAATGAAGTAGGTCTCTTCTTCCAATATGATAAAGGTGTTTACAAATTAATGACTGACCAAGCAATGTCAGACCTTTTATTGAATGGACTTTATGATGATATGCTTTGGGGATATAGAACTAAAAGAAATGTATCTGATAAAATAGCCTGTCTACTTTCAATTATTCCACTACTGGTTATCTCTGACGACAAAGGCTACATAGCAAACGTAAAAAATGGATTATTGAATATTTATACAAAAGAATTAACGCCGCATGATCCAGACTATGTATCACTAATTCAATTCCCAGTTAATTATGATCCAATAGCTAAATGCCCTAATTTCGAATCATGTTTAGTTGACTGGATGGCTGGACCAGAAAGTAAAGAAAAAACAATGTTGCTACAGGAGTTTTCTGGCTATTGTTTGTCATCTTCTATGCTTCACGACAAAGCGTTGTTTATGGATGGTGATGGTGGTAACGGAAAATCTACTTTCATTGATACCATTGGAATGGTTATAGGAAAAGATGCTACTTCATACATAGACCTTGAGTCATTGTATGGACAGTATGGATTTAAAGGATTAATTGGCATGAGATTAAATATTGTAGAGGAAGTTCAAGGAAACTATTATCAAAGTAATAAATTAAAGAAATTGATTTCCGGGGAACAAGTAACTATTGATATTAAGTATAAAGATCAATTTACTTTCAGGCCTCAAGCTAAATTTTCTTTCGCTGTTAATGGCCTGCCTAGAATTGATGATACTTCAAGTGCTATGGAAAGAAGAATACTATGTTTGAAATTTATCGGTAATTATCGTAAAGACTCAAATATCGGATTAAGATCTGACAGGGGGTCACTAGCTAAAGAGTTGCCCGGTATCCTAAACTGGATGATCGAGGGAGCTATAATTCTTTCTAATGATGGTAAATTTATAACTACCAAAGAACAGGTAAAAATGCTTGATGAGTATAGAGAAGAGAACTCATCCGTTGAGGGATTCCTTTCACAGTGTATTGAGTTAAATGAATTTTCAAGTATTGAAACACCAGATCTTTATGAGGAATATAAACAGTGGAGCGCGACTGACGGTGGAAGAAAAACAAAAGCTAATATAACATTCACGAAAGAAGTTCGAGCCTATGGTGCCAAAGGGAAAAGATTTTCGTATAAAGGTCGAACCAGCGGAAGTAAAGAAGCTACATTCGTGGGAATTGCACTTAGCCCTCAATGGAGAAAACAAACACGTGGATTAAATAATAAAAAAGATTTACCCACTTGGTACTAAAAATATGATACCTAAACTATACGACCATCAGGAAAAAATAATCAAAGAGAACAGGCTCAAGTGTGGATTGTTCTTAGGTACCGGCGCGAGTAAAACTCGGACTGCTTTGGAAATGGCTGAAGGTAATACTCTAGTAATTTGTCCAAAGCAACAGCGCGAGGACAAAACATGGGAAAGAGAGAATGATAAATGGGGTACCGAAGTTGATTTGAAAGTAATTAGTAAGGAAGATTTAAGAAAAATGTGGGAAGAATTACCTTATTACAAAACTGTTATAATTGATGAGTGTTTTGTTAAAGGAACTAAAATATTAACTGAATATGGATATAAAAATATTGAAGATATTAGGCGCGGCGATAATGTTGCCAATGCTATTGGGTGGGGCGAGGTTACAAATACTATAATTAATAAGTCTAACGAAATATATAAAATATCATTGTCTAACGGAAAAAATATAAGCGTTACTGGCAATCATCCGTTTTTTACTAATGAAGGATGGGTAAATGCTGAAGATTTAAACAACTCCCATTTACTTATGTCTTATGACATGCTAACATTGGAGTATGAAAAACAAAAAACAAAAAACACCTTTGTGCATAATTTGCGGAAAGCCGACTCAGCGTGGATGGCATCACGGTGGCCCTTACGGCCCGTTCAAAAAGACCTGTTCACTAGAATGTGCGAAAAAGCACGTCTCGAATTATACCCGATGTATTTGGTCCAACCTAACGGAAGAACAAAAATTGTCAGTTTCAAAGAAATGTTCGGAGAGAATGAAAAAGAACAATCCTATGTCGATGGCTGGGGTAAAAGAAAGAGCAATGGAGACCCAAAAAAAGAATGGTTACAAACTTGTGTTTCACAGAAAAGGAAACGGGCAAGAAATGCCATTACCTCAAAGAATATTATTAGTAGCATTAGGAGATGGATGGATAGCGGAATATCCTGTAGCGACAAAAGCTCCGAAGACCAGTGGTTATCCGACATGCTACAAAATAGATATAGCAAACCCGAAAGAAAAAATATCAATAGAGGTGGACGGAAACTCTCACGACAGTCAGAGGGCGAAAAAAACGGACTTGAAAAAAGAGGAATTTCTGAAATCATTAGGGTGGAAAACATTAAGATTCAAAAACAAGACGGTGTTAACGTCTATAACCTCAGTGTTAGCGGACATCCAAGTTATTTCGCAGAAGGAATATTAGTCCACAATTGTCATAACAACCTTGGAGTTATGCCTGCGTATGTTCAGAGAAATAAAGTTCAGATACCAAAGACATCGCAAATTTTCGAGGCAACTAAAAACTTTATTGATAAACATCCTCCTAAGCGATTATATTTACTTTCTGCTACTCCTGTTCCTAAGCCAATGAGTATGTGGGGTATTGGAATACTATTTGGAAAAAAATGGGACTTTTCTGAATTTCGTAGTGCTTATTATATTGAAATTAGAATGGGTGGAGTTCGTAGAATATGGATGCCAAAAAAAGATGAAGCCACGAAACAAAGACTAGCTAACTTAGTTCAGAGGTTCGGATACACTGGTGGTTTAAATGATTTTTTTGATGTACCTGAACAAACTCATAAAAACGTTGAAATTGACCTTAGCGCGGATCAAAAGAAGGCGGTGGAAGATATTACCCTTTCAGAGGCTGACCCACTTGTACGTAGAGCTAGGCTACGTACAATAGAAAATGGAGTGCTATATGGAAAGAAAATTGAAAAGGTAGATAGCAAAACTGATTTAATGACAAAAAATACTATTATTTTTAAATCTCATAAAATTGATTATATCCTAGAAAGAGCACAAGAATTTCCAAAGATGCTGATATTCGCTAACTACACTGCCCAGATTGAGGAGATTGCAAAAGCGTTGAGAAAAGAGAAGTATAAAGTTTCAATTTTGAATGGAGCTACTAAGGATAGAAGTTTTATAAAGACTGTGGATGACAGCCCTGAGCCACATATAATCATAGCTCAATGCTCCATCTCTTCAGGATATGAACTACCATCATTCCCTTGCGTAATTTATGCTAGTAAATCTTGGAGATACGTAGACTATGAGCAATCATTGGGAAGGGTTCTTAGGTCTAATAAATTGAAAAAAAATTTATATATACACCTTGTAGTCGAGGGGTGTGACAAAGATTGCCACGATACTATTATGTCTGGACAGGACTTTCAAGAAAAGCTCTCTCTAAACATATGACAAAAAAACATAAAAAACACGGATATGCTACTGGCGGTATTTCTAAAATATATAGAAGGTGGTATCAAATGGTTGATAGGTGTGGTAATCCGAAGAATAAAGATTATAAATATTATGGTGGCAGAGGTATAAAGGTTTGCAAAAGGTGGATAGAATCTATCCAAGCTTTTATAGATGATATGGAGTTGCCACAAGAAGGGTTGTCTTTGGATAGAATAAATAACAATAAAGGTTATTCCAAATCGAATTGTCGGTGGGCTACAAAAACCGAACAGATGAATAATAGAATAAATAATGTGAGATATAAAGGAGAAACGCTGAAAGAAGCGGCAATAAAACTAGGCTGTAGCCCCAGTGCACTGACATTAAGGATTAAAAGGGGCGGGTGGTCGTTGAAGAAAACATTTGAAACAAAGAAAAATTAACATTAAATATATAATAACTTTTGACAGCGACACACTAATACTATATACTAATAATAACGTATGAAAAGAGAAGCGGCGCTTAATACAGTATTAAATCAATATCTAAGAGAAAAAAAACTCTATTGTTACTATGAATTGAAACAAGTAGCGAAAGATTCATTTTCTTTTAGTAAAATTGAAAAAGTCCAATGGGAAGGACTTCAGGCAACAGAAAAACATGGTCTTACTTGGAAATTATCAGATGAAATAAGTCGTCCAAAACCATGTGACGGTTTTAGTATACCACCGCTCCCTTCTTATTTAATTATTAAATTCAACAGTGAATTTGTTTTCATTCGCTTTGAAAAAATAGTTGCTTTAAGAGAGGAGGGGGTTATCTCCATCAGTAGGTCGAATGCGGAGAAAATAGCAGAGAAAATAATTAAATTATAATAATATTATGGAAAAAAAGATACCAAGACCATTACCAATGGCAAGAATAAATACTAGAGTTACACCGGATCAACAGAAGTATATAAAGGCGGAAGCGAAAAAAACTAACTCAACGGAAGGAGAAATATTTAGAGCAATTATTAATAAACATATTAAATCTAACAAAAAATAATATGACAGAAAAAAAATACGAGGAGTACGCAGTTTTAAATGCTCAAATTAAAGCTTTGACAAATCAGAGAGATGAAATCAAAGTTGATATTATTAAAGAGCTTGTAGATGAACAATCTACTAGCAAAGAAACTGCAGTTGGTAAATTCACCATCACTAATCTTAAAACTTGGACTTATACGAACAATGTAATCAAGTTAGAAGAAAACTACAAGGCTTTAAAAGCCACAGAAGAAAGTACTGGAGATGCTACATATGTAGAAAAACCATCTCTACGATTCACACAGGTAAAACTTTAATTCATTTAACCGCAAAATTATGACAGAAAAAAAAAAGGTTGCCAAACCTATCAAAAAAAAAGTAGTCAAGCAAAAGAAGAAAATAGTAACCAAGCAAAAAGTAACAATGATTAGCTACGCAATAAAAATGGTTATTCCAACCGGACAGTACGCTAACATTCAACCAGAAATTGTTGTTAAGTCTGGTTCAATGGAAGATGCTCACAGTTATATCGCTCCACATATGAATAAGTTGTGGAAGGAGTATTACTTGATTAATGAGAGACGACCAGAACCTACACCTCCTGCCCCATCCCCAGTAGTTACTCCAGCTCCAGTAGTTACGCCAGAGCCTACACCCGCTGAACAAGTAGCTGAAGTGTTTGATGGTAAAGTAGTAGGAACTGTTCCAGATGTTCAACCACCTGTCAGTAGTGTTGCTTTGTTGAAAGCTACTCAAGCGCTTGACTCATGTTTAAGTATCGATGCTTTCGATTTGATAAACGATCAAATTATCAAATCAGTTAAACTAACTGATCAAGATAAATTGGAATTAATGCCATTGTTAGAAAATAAATTAAAGGAATTATCAGATGGAAAATAAATTAATACTCCCAAAACCACACTTGTCATGGTCGTCAATGTCCTGCTGGAAATCAAGTCCAGCTCGCTTCCGTAGGGAGTATTTCGAGTGTGGTAAAAAATTAGACACTAAGTATTTAAGGTTTGGTGCAGGTATTGCTGATATGATAGCCAAAGGTAAACACACGGAATTGCTACCGGACCTCGTAGTTTGCGATGTAAGAGAGCATGAGATACGAACAGAGGTTTGTGGCGTGCCAATTCTCTCCTACCTTGATGACTATGATCCGATTAATAATGTTTTTCGCGAGAAGAAGACTGGTAAAATACCTTGGACACAGGCTAAAGTCATTAAACATGGTCAATTAGTATTCTACGCCACTGCTCTGAAACATAGTATTGGTAAAATACCGGAGTACTGTGATTTAGACTGGATTGAGACTAGAGATGGCTCAATTGAAGTAGATGACTTCTGGAGAGAGAATGAGAAAATAGTTCAAGTGACTGGTAAAATAAAAAGCTTCCATCGCGAGTTTGATGAAAGAGAGATTGAAAACATGGAAGACCTTATTATTAAATCAGCGAATCAAATATCAGAGGCTTATCAATTATTCTTAAAAGAAATTTAATATGACAAAAGAAGAAATCACAGCTAAGAGTCAGGAAAAAGTAAAAGCTGTTAGTACTCTTTGCGAACAATTAAAATTAGTTGTCTCTGCTGAACAGATGATAACTCAAGAAGGTTTTATTAAACAAGTTGTTTACTACACAGATTCTGAAAATTACGATGTGGATAAAAAACCAGAAGATACTGTTATAGAAAAAGAACCAGAAGCTGTAGAAGTACAACCTAACAAAGAAAAAAATGAATCTCCAATCCTTGAGCCATAGGCTCCAAAAGTTTTTTAGACTTCCAGTCTATGGAAATAAGACATTAAAAATAGCTTTCGAGTTTGGTCTAGTATTGTTAGAGACTGCAAAAGGAATGGATATAAAGATAACTCCAGAAATAGCAATTAAGGCAGAAGAGATTATAATAAGAGAGCTAAAAGAGAATGGTTTAAATAAAACGGCTATAAATTTCTTACCTCTTATAATGACAATGTTGGAAGAAGGCACAATAGAAGAAGAAAAATAAATAAAAAAACACCATTATTACAATGGTGTTTTTTTTATTTCTATAAACCGTTATATCTGTTTGATCTTGATGAGTTACTTTTACCTTTCGCTTTGTCATCCTTCTTTTTGTAGTAAGCTTTACTTTCTGGAAGATTATATTTACCGAATAGTGATCCTCTAACATAATTTGATGGTGTCTGTTCTACTTTATGTTTAAAGTTGCCACTCTTAGTTCTGGCCGCTCCCTCGTTTACAACTCCAAGCCCTTCAAAAGTTCTCTTCGCCTGAACGCCTCCAGGAACAACATTAGTAAGTAGTGTGTCAGCTGTTGCTTTTACTTTTTCTTCTGTGTCTAATATATTTCCGTATTTATCTTTTCCAACAATTCCCTTCTCAAATAAATCTAAAAAGAATTGCAACGCTGGTGGCAAGCCGAATCTCCAAGGTTTAATTGCGTCTTCCCAACTCATGCCAAAAGCGCTACCTATAATTTGAAAGAGCATTGTTGAGGCAGTTGTGTATCTAACAAGTTTAGCATACTCCTTGTCCTTGGCCATTTGAGTAATAAATTCTGCCTGTTTAAGTGAGAATGTCTGAAATTGAAATATCAATTTCATTAAATCACTATTCATAGCCACCGGAGTATCTAGCGCACCAAACTTAAATTGAGTTTTAGCAGCTACAAACTTACCGTAATCAATTGCATCTTTCATCGTTGGATTATAATCTTTTGGCATTTCTTTACCAAATGCTTTCTTGTATTCATGTGGCTTTATTTTTCCAGCTACAAACTTCGCCTTTGCTCCGTAGTAAGCTGCTCCACGATTCACAAGCTCGGAAGCGTTCATGTTTACAAATAACACTTTATCAACTTTCTCAATTGCACCTTTTACTGCGCTGTATTTTCTATCCTCAATGAATGGAGCAATTAGTACACCTTCTGCTTCCAATTCTTTTCCTCCATATTTTACTAGGTCTATGTAGCCGATGGTGGTGTATTTCGCTGATAGTTCAGCTAATGTATTTACTCCCTGTGTAATATTTTTAGCAAAAGAAATAGCTGAAAATCCAATCTTAGCCCTGGCAATCATCATACGAAGAGATCTTGTAATTTCTGCAGTTGGTCTAGCTCCAAACTTGTATCCTACAAGTTGTTTTATAGATGTATCAATCATCTTATCAATCCTATTTGGTCGTAGATTTATTTTACTAACGTAATTATTTATGTAATCTATTTGGGTGTCATGTGTTAATTTATCACTTGCTTCTTTTATTTCTGCAAGACCTGGGTCCATATTAACTTTACGAGTGGCCCGTTTAGTGTAAGCATCCAAAGCTCTCCAAGTATCTTTGATATAACCTTCAGCGCCAAGCCTTTCAAGCAAAAAAGGATTATAAACACTTCCAGGAATTTTACCCCTAATCATGTAAGCAATTTCTTCTGGAATTTCCCCACCTTTTCCTTTAGGGAATATGTGAGTAATATAATCAGTGATGCGCGCGTCTGGTGACATGCCAAGTCTATCAGCCCACTGTGCCATCCATGCTTTAATCTCATTAGCAACTTGAGCTTCATTCGTATTCAATTCTATAGACTCACCGTCTAAATATTCGAAAATTCTTTCGTTGCTTTCTTTCGAAACTCGTTTCGACCAAGCTGTAATTTTATCAATATTAGTTGGTAACTCTTTCATATAAGCTTCGTAGCCAGCTAGAAGTTTTTGATATGCTGGTCTAAGCCCCATCTTTTCAAACACTCTCCATGGCGTTCGAATATAATCAAGCGCACCCACCTGTTGAGCTAGTGGAGTGCCATCTTCAGTCATTACTTTCTCTATCGGCTCGATAGTGGATGCAATATCCGGTGGAAGACTTTCAGTAGTAGTTTTAAAGGTATCAGCTACCGTCTCCATTGGTGAATTTCCAACCGGAGAATCGAAAACATCTTGTACTGGTTGCTCTGGGGTAGGTTCTGGGGTTGTTTCTTTTTTCATGTCAAATCCCCTCCTCAAATTGTTAGGGTCGATAGGTTTATATCCTCGCTTTATCATTTCAGCATATTCTGGAGTATTCTCCATATGGTCATTCCCCTTAGCAAAGTTTGCAGTGAAGTCATATAGAACCTCTAGCTTTTTGTCTGAAATATTTTCTATATTATTTTTAAGATCTCTTAATCCTTCAGCTGTTTTTTCTAACTCTGGCATTCCACCAGAAAATAAACTCTTACCTGGAACCACAGTTTGTGATTGTGCTCCTTGCAATCTCTTAGCCTCTGGAGCAAGATCATCAAATATTTCTTGTAGTTTTTTCTTGAAGCTAGGGGGTTCTTTTTTATAAAATTCCGTAAGAGGAGTAGAGGTATCTCCAGCTAAAATCTTTTCAAATACAGGACTCATCGTTTTTACAGCTTTAACTTCGCCTCTAGTTACTAAGTTTTTTAAACGTCTCCAAAGTTCTCCAGTAATTCTCTTAAACAATGCTTTCATTTGAGGGGCTGGAACTTTATTTTCAAATACATAATCAGAAAAAGCCTGAGCAAAAAATTCATGTTCATTTTCGGCATAGTAGTTAACATTACCACCAAGGTTGCTAAAAAGCTGTGTGCGTTTAGCTTTAGATGTTTCATTAAATACTTTTGTAACAAGATTTCTTTCTTCCTGTGTTAAAATTAGATGCCATCCTGCGTGTCCAAACTCGTGAACAAAAGTTCTACTAGATTGAGTGTAGTCTTTTTTAGCTAACCCTGTTTGCATCTGAATATCAGGACTTCCTGGGACTATCTCTCCAGTAGATTTTTTTTGCCGGGTTCTAAATCTGCCTAGTGTTCTTGAAAAACGTGAATTTTCAGTATATTTTATTTGACTTAGCAATTTATCATTAGTCCCTTCGAATAATGTTTTAAGAATAGTAGCTTCTTCTGGATAGAATGTTCCACTCTCAACCATTTTATCGATAGACCTGCTAAGGTCCTGATAGCCGGGACCTGTATTAGTAGGAATTTCTTTTTTTATTTCATATTTACCTTCACGTTTTTGCATTGCATAAACTTCAGCTACATCTTTATCTTGACTATACCATTTTCTCTCTTTTAAATTATAATATTCATCAGCCTTATTAGACATCTCTGGATGTTCTATTTTTACAAAATCATAATCAGATGAATATTTATCAAATAATTTCTGATCAGCTTCAACATAGGAACTACTATTAGTTAATCCCCTTTGATCACCCTTTATCGTAGCTACTTTTGCTTTATCAATATTCAAAGAAGTTTCGACTACGTGTCCTTTTGCACCAGAATAAAATACACCAGACTCCTTTGAAGGTTCCTGAGTAATAGCATTTTCTTCACCTTGTATATTTTTTTTGGTTACTTGCTTATTTGCTATCTTATCAGCCGTTTTATTATACACTCCAACTCCAGCACTAATACCACCACCCATCACAGAGAAAGCGATAAGCTCAGTAGCTATCTGCTCTATAGTAAGTCCTTGAAATTCTTGATCACCTAACCCCACAGAGAATAATAATTGGTTTAAAGCATCAGCGTCTCTTTCCTCAAAGAACTCTCCGATGACACCATTCCAACCGGACTTCTTTAAGAGAGCTGTAAGTTGAGAGTTAGAAGCTGAAGGCAGTCTTTTTTTAAGTGCATTATATATAGAAGATTTTACTGCTACGTTTTTAACTGGTGTAGCCATCTTACCAATAAGCTTCCCAGTTATTCCACCAGTTCTTTCTGAAAGTAATTCAACTGCATGCTGAGAAACTCCATTAACAATAGCCTCACCTATAGGTTGTCCTGGCTCTATAATTTTTCCTGTTTCAAAATCATATTGGCCTATCATTCTTTCAGCCGACTTGTCAGTTATATTAGTAGGAGCTGTAAGCCCAAACTGCTTTGCAACTGTGGCCGCTTCGACTTTAGCTTTATTTTTTACTGCTGTTGTAAGAGCTGTTCTAAAAGCTTTATCCTCAGCATATTTTTTTAATGTCTCTTTAACACCAATCTTGGAAGCTTGCGCTAAAACCCAAGCGTCACCAGTTGGTGCCACGCTGCCAGTTAAAATTTCTGATAGTGCTACCGGAAGTAGCTCGCCCATAAATCTAACAGAATTCTTTATCGTTTCACCTGCTGCATATCCAGTATTCCTTTGTAACTTTGCTTCTTTTTCATTATTTTTATAGTACTCTTGCAACTTACTAACATCACCAGGTTTTTGCTCACCTTTTTCAAATCTTCTTGCTGACTGCGCTAACCCTACAGACTCAACAGCTTCTTTACCGGATCCATAAAATGGCACATCTTTTGAATCCCAGTCAGTAAGGCTATCAATGAGCCCGCTGGTAATTGACCTTCCTCCAGCAAATTCATACTGCTTAGCGTCTTCAGATGTTTTTATATCCTTTTGAATTTGTGAGTCATTCAAACCAAAGTAATCCTCTGCCCTTTTAGGTAGAAGAGTTTTTGCTACTCGGTTCCAAATGCTAGGTTTTTCCTGCACCTGTGGTTTAGCTTGTGAGATAGTAGATTCTGGAAGCCCGTACTTCTCAGCCATTGTTTGTTCACGAGGAGCTTGAATAGGCTTGGGAGTTGGTGCTATTGGTGCTGGCTGTGGAGTAACTACTTTTTTTACAGGCTTAACTACAGCAGTCTCCTCTGGAGAAACCGCATTGTATCTTCCTTTAGTATCTACTATTGAGTTATATCTATTAGACATTTATTTTCCTGTTATTGCTCCCCAAACTTTTGAAAACCAGCCTTCCTTTTTTTCTGGGGAGGCAGGTATTTGCTCAATAAAATAATGTTTAACAGACTGTGGCAAAGTACTGCCCATTATATCATCACTTAATTCATCAGCCTTTAATTCACCAGCAATAATCCTATCAAAATCTTCCTCAAAATTCTGGTATATCGGAACCTTTTTATCTTCATCATTGAGCGCCATTGGAGTATTTATATAAAAATTCTTTATATCATCATCAAGTGAACTAAAAGCATCAAGTCCTAATCCCGAATTACTAGCGCCATTGTTCAACTGTGTTTGAGTAAAGATAGACTTTGGAGTATTACTATCCCCACCATTTTTCTTCGTTCCCGTTGTAGCCTGCCATTGTCTAATGCTCTCGTTGGTAGCAAATATTTTATCTTCTCTGGAAGCTTTTTTAGCTTCTGCTGTTTTCTTTTCCTGCAACCTTGAGAACACATCATTCAAAGCAGGGTCATATATTCCAGCGTAAGCGTTTTCAATAGCCTTTAGTTGAGTTGGACTGTAAGCAATCCCAGATTTACTAGCAACACCATAAGGATCAGTAGTCCCAGTTGCAATATCATTACGAGCATTATTCAAATCAGTAGCCCTACCTGTAAGTTCAGCAGATGTTTGATTAGGATTAGTCATAGCGTCTCCAGCGTAGTTAGGTATTTGTCCAGTTCCCTTAGGGAGCTTACTAACCATGTAATTTGCATACTCTTGTGGTGACATAATTTCTCCAGTCTTAGGGTCTTTATATTTATTATTCAAATTATTTGCAACAGGTTCGGGAACCTGTGGAGCCTGTGGAGTTGTAGCCCCACCTGTAAATACAGGGGCAGGAGCTATTGCTGAATCTCCAGATACGTTAAAAATTCCACCATTATAAGGTAGCGTTTCTTCGTCTAATTTCTGTCCGCCTATCATAGAAGGCGTTGAATTAGCATTTCCGACTGAATTTAATCCAGATAGTCCATACGACCCATCATTATAAAGATTTTGTAGTAAATTTACCATATATTTAATATTGATTATTATATCCGCTAGCTAATAATTTATTTCCTTTATTCCATAAAGATCCTGCAGCTCTAGTATTAGTGTCGGTACTTCTTTCAACATTTCTTCTACCATCATAACTGTAGTTGTCAGGATTATAAACACTAGATAACCCAGAAGAGCCGACTCCTCCTCTAGCTTTGTTAGCATTGTAAGTATTGCCACCTAAATTATAGTACTGACTCAAGCCTTGAGCATTTTTATTTCCGTATTTATATTGGAAGTCCCTAGCAGTATTACCAATGTTAGATGTCATATTTCTTTGTGCTGTAGCTTGGTCTTGCTCGTATGCTCTTGTAAGGTTTTTTTCTTTTTGGACTCTGCTACCAGAAAAAAGAACACCCTGGTCAGCAGCTTTTTGATCAGATCTAGTCTTATCAGCTTCGAACTGTTGTCCGGAGTTTATTAAATAGTTCTGATAATTAGCTTGTTGTTGGGCTAGGGAAGATTCTGCGTCAGCAGTTTCTTTTTCTCGTAGTTGGTTATAATATAACTCATTACTTTTTTGTGCTTCTACTCTGGCACTTTCTTGATCTGCAGCGCTAAAAGGCTGACCATCCCAGTCAACAATACCAGACCAATCACCTGATTCTAACGCAGAAACAATAGATTCAATAGGGCTACCACCGTTTGTTAAAGCTTTTATTTCTGGATGGTTATTTAGTGCTTCATCGTGTTCTGTGGACGCACCTGCTTCTCCACCACCTTCGTAAGCTACTTCTATACCGCCAGCTGACGCAGCATCTTTAAGTTCAGCAATGTTTAGTATCTTTTGATTATTATCAGAGTAGTAGTAACTACCATCTTTTTTATAAAAATTTCTTGCCATATATTTATTATATTACCTTATCTTAGTTTTGAGTAACTCTATTTCTTCCTGAAGTTGATTTATTCTATGAGCCATAATTAAATATAAATCTTGTTTGCTTTCAAACATTCCAATCATTTGACCCTCTCTAATTTCTTTTGGTTTCAATCCAAAAGTAGGAAGTATTTTTGGTACATCTGTTCTTTTTCTATTAGCTATTAAATTCATATCATTATCACCTAGAGGATCAAAAGTTTCAGGATTAAAACTTTTTTCTGGTACAGGATTCATCTTTTTATTAATTACATTACTATATAATAATCTTTTTTCTTCAATTGTTTTACTATCATCTAAGTAATCAAGTTTATTTTTTTCAACCATATTATTTTATTAATTCTACAAATCTTTCAGCAAGAACTTCTGAAGATAAACACGCTTGTGATTTTTCTTCTTCGTAAGTTTTATAATCATTTGCAATTTCTCCCCAATCTTTTTCGTTATTAAAATTTAATGAAAATAACAATGTAGCAGTTACTACTAAAATAAGACCAATTATTATTGTTATTGCTATGTTTTTTTCAATTTTTATCATACTTTTATTATTATTTAATTAAAATTATTATTAATAAGAAGTCATATCAAAAGAACCAGTCCATGTACCATCACCTGGCCTTCCACGAAATTGGTCTGTTGCTCCACTAGCGTAATTAACTATATCACCAGCAACGGATGGGTTTGATGTTCCAGCAATTAATTTTATCTTAGGAGCTGTGATATATGCTGTTGCATAAATTATACCAGTACCCATTGATGCTCCACTTCCGCCAACTTTTAACCCAGCCGAAATATATTGAGAAGTAGTCGATAAAAGACTGGTTGTAATTTGAGATCCAGTAATTGTATTAGATGAAATTTTATTAGCATTTAATGAACCAGTTGCTATTCTACTAGCAGATAATGTTCCTGTTGAAATATTACTAGCATTAATATTTGTAACACTAACTACTGAAGCATTTAAAGTACCAGTAGTAATAGTACCACCAGAGATATTAGTAATATATCCATTGTTTCCAATCTGGTCTGTACCTGTACCGCCTCCAGAAATATTGCTATTAAATGTTGCTCCATTCGTAGCGTCTGTTCGAGCTACTGAAAGAGACCCAGTAGTAATTTTTCCAGCATCTAAATTACCTATATATGCACTTGATATTGAATTTCCAGTCCAAGTAGACCCAGTCCCGACAGAGGCGTTAGTCAAAGTAATACTAGAAGCAGTGACTGCTCCAGCCATAGTAACTCTAAAAGGAGCTGAACCAAATGCAGCATTTCCTAAATAAATTCCATTAGCATCAGCTTTAAAAATATTGTTACTTGAACCAATAGCTATACTACCACCAATGATGGAAGGTGAAGAAATTGATATACTTGCAACTACATATTGAGCTGTGATATTTAAAGCATTCACATATCCAGTTGTCACAACATTTCCAACGATAGTAGTAACACCCGCTGAATCTTTGGCAGTACCCAGTCCAACATTAGTACCAACAATCAATTGACCAGTAGTAATCTTAGAAGCATCAATAGTATTTGCAATAATATTATCTCCAACAATTTGAGTAGCTTCAGAAAGCATATAAGTTGCAGAAGTGATTCCATTTTCAGCAACCGCTATAAGAACTTTTCCTAGCCCGACTGCGTCAGAAGAAGTAGTAGTTTTTTGATAGACAGTCTCTGAATCTAATAACGATAAATATATATAAGTTTTAGCAGCCATCACTCCAGTAGAACCAGCATCAATAGAATAAGCAGTCCCATCAGCCGAAGTGAAAGTACCAGCTCCCCAAGTAACTGTATTCAAACTAGCAGATGTAAAAGTACAAGTTTGACCCCACCCCCAATTAGAAACATCAAGGGTGGTAGTTGGGATAGTTCCATCTTCTATTTGTGCTCCATCGATTTGAACATTACCAGTATTTATATCTTGAGCAGCCCCACCAGAAGGAATAGAGGCTGGTTCAGCTTCAGACGAGTCAGTTGAAACAAAAGAGGAGTCCTTTGTTTCCAAATTCTGGTTATTATCCCTATAAAGGAATCTGTTTAAATATAAATCTGATAATTTCATATATTAATTTTGTTCAAAACCAGCATCCTCAATCTTTAATATTTCAATACCATTGAAAATTATTGGGGTACCAGTAGTGTAACCCCTTATTCTAGTTCTAATTATATTAAAATCTTTAGTTACTTCATTAGGAAACAAAGATACATAATCACCATTAATAGTTCCTATATCGTTCCACTTATTTACTGTATCCTTATCAGCTTGATATTGCATCAAAGCTCCACCGGCATTTTTAGTCATTATAGCAAAACCAGTTATTGCTTTAGAATGAGAATACATTTCAGTAAATGATCGCCATCGATCAATCATTTCGTAATAAATCTTTTCTCCAAAATCAGTAGTACCTGAATCTAATTTACCAACTAGCCCCAACGAAGTACCGGCAATTTGCTCAATTGTTGTACCATCATCATATTTTATTAAAGATGTAATACTTACATCTTCAAAATCATAGATAGTCCAAATTTGAGTGGAAATAGAATATCTAACCTGACAATTTTTATAATCAACACCCTCTAAAGTTAACGGTCCGCATGACCATTTTACAGCATCATTGCCATCATAAATACCAATTATATTAGTATAATTAGATCTTGGAATAGCTTTTACAACATCATTTATTCTTCTTGATATTTCAGTAGGCTGACTATCGTAAGTAAATTTATAGAATCCAGAAGAGTGATGAAAATAAACCCCATCTTTTCCTTGGACTATTGATTCTTGGGAAAATGTTCCAACATTATATGCTGGGTATGGATCTACATTAGTCGTATTGTAGACGCGATAAATATGATTTTCTTTAAAAAGTAGCAAAGCTTTTGGCACTCTGAATAACCCTGTAATCGATTCTCCATCCTGCGGAGAAAATTTAGCAATAAAATTTGTAGTAATATCGAAAGTCAAAGGAGTAACATAGGTAGTTCCATCTGTCGACTGAACAATATCAGTGTAATAAAGAATATCAGTAGAAGAATCAGCTACCCAGATACGCCCGCCAAAACCAGCCTCTATAAAATCAGCCGCTGGAAAAGTAGCCGGAACATCGGTTGTGCCAAATGCTCCACCATTGGAAGTATTTGGATCATCACCAGCATTACCATTTACCATCCATACCCTATTTAAAAATTGACTAAATCTAGCTTTTGTAGTTACTGTGGTTGTTCTAACTGAAGTCCAGTTCGTACCGTTCCAAACTGAAACGTCTGTTCCTACTTGAGCAAAAAGTCTCTTGTTGCCTGATTGAATATTTAAAGATCCGAAAGCAATTACACTCCCGGTTAATGTTGTTGCATAGGTTGTTACACCATATCTAGTAGTCATCGAACCAATTCTATCAAAGTCCATATTGATAGCCAGTTGAACAGAATTCTCCGGACAAACAGTATCACTTAATTGAGATGATCTAATAACTCCTTCTGTTGGATATGGTATATTTATGTCTTTTATTGTAGGCATAATTTCTATTTAATTTCACTATTACCCCACTCATCCCGCAAAAAAATAAGTGGGGAGGTAGAAAAACTACCGTGTCAGAACTTACGGAGTAAGAACCAACACATTTAGAATTGTATCGCTTGAAGGATCGCCAGAGAAAGTAATATCAACAGAACCGATATTAGCTTCAACTGATAGAATGGAAACATTATTTCCACCGTTGTTAACTAAAGTAGCAAAAACTGTATCAGTAGCAGCAACACTAGCGAAGTCACCAGCTGAAAGATTTTCAGTAGCGCCACCACCAGTTGTTGTAACAATTTCGTTTACAACTGTAGTAATTCCAGTAGGACCAGTATATCCAGTAGGACCAGTATAGCCAGTAACAGAAGAATCAGCTCCTGAATAACCAGTATAGCCAGTAGGACCAGTATAACCAGTAGGACCAGTATAACCAGTATATCCTGTTGCACCAGTAGCTGAAGCAGCTCCATCGTCACCAGTATAACCAGTAGGGCCTGTATAGCCAGTATATCCAGTAAAACCAGTATAGCCAGTAACACCTTGAGGCCCAATTGGACCAGTGTAGCCAGTGTAGCCAGTAGGGCCATCAGGACCTGTGTAACCAGTATCACCAGTAAAACCAGTGTAACCTGTGTCACCAGTGTCACCTGTTGCACCAGTAGCTGAAGTAGCTCCTACAGGACCTGTGTAACCAGTTGGACCTGTATCGCCTGCACCTGTGTAACCTGTGTAACCTGTGTCACCAGTTGGACCAGTATAACCAGTTGGACCAGTATAACCAGTTGGACCAGTGTAGCCAGTTGAACCAGCAGCACCAGCACCAATTGCTGTCCATGCTGGGACTGCAACTGTGCCTGTCATTTGGTAAACAGCTGAACCATCTAAATCTTGAAGTATGCACTCTAATGCAAAAACATTTGCATATGTCGCACCAGCGTAAGGTGTTCCACCAGTTACGGTACCAAAGGTAACTAACTGATATGAACTTGTATTGTCAGGCTGTTCCTGTTGTTGAATATCAACTAAAGGAATCAGCGGATTAATAAATGCCATAATTTTATTTTTAACTTGTAATAATTGTAGTATCTTGTCCGGTATAAAGATTGTTAAATAAGGCTTGCACCAAATCCTCGAATTTCTTCAAATCAGGATCCTTACTATCAAGTGAAGTATCTTTACGATACTTGATAGCATAACGTAGATACCATTTATAAATTTCTCTGTAATGCTCTGGAAGCTCCACAGAAAGACTTACAACTTCATCAATTTTTTTGTAGTAATCAATATAGAGGTTATTCCCCTGCATTGAATCAGGAACTATTCGATCAAAATACAATTTGTCATCAAAAACAGTATAGTAGATAGGCTGTGAAATTGTGGGTCTCGACCAAACCCTAGTCCCAGACGGGATATCACGAGTTATTCCTGTTACTCCTAAAAGTTGATTTGTTGTTAAATCTATAGAGGTGTACGCTATTTCTTCAATATCCTGCGTATAAGCTGTCGTTGCAACATATGCCACACCCGAGGCACTGTCAGGAAAATCTCCCACACTATCAAATGTAATCGATACAGCTCCGGTTAAAGTAACCTCTGAAGTTGTTCCTCCGGTTGTTGAAAATGCAATCTGATTCCAGGAACGTTTATCGATATATCTCAAATTAAATGGTGTTAATATATTATCAACCAAAAATCTAGCAGCTAAAACAGACCTGTCCGTTTCTATAAAATCTATATCGGTAGGCAAGTCAACATAGTTACTTCCAGCTAATATTTTAATTGGATATTCAAACTTTTGTTGCCAGGCATGACGAATACCATAAAGTTTAGCGTGAGTAAATTTTCTTGCATCATTGATAGCTGCTATACAAAATGGAATTGTAATTCTTTTATCTTCTTCACTTACTCCCATTGCTTTCAACACTGGATAGATAACAGAAGAAACTGAATTTGTTGGATAAGCATCAACGCTTATAGCAGTAGAAAAATCTGAAAGTAATCCGGTAAGCGAATTTTTCCACTGAATCTTGTAATAATCAGTACCTAGACCAGTTATGTCATATATAGTAGTTTTTTGCTGTGTAGTAAAAATAGTTTGAGTAGCGAAAACAACATAAACTCCATCAATTGTCGCGCTTTTTGATACAACTATTTGATCCCATTTCAATTCACTAATAACATCACCGCGATTATGAGCCATTACTGTAGCTAAAGTTACAAATGATTGCGCAGTGTGTGAAGCTGAAGTTACTATTTCAGCATTTTCAGCACCTACTGACGATAACAACAATAAAGTTGATGCAGTAGAGGTAAAATCAACTGTGTTATCCGCAGGGACGGCTAACACTCCAGCAACAATATTGCTACTCAAATAAGTAGAAGCTTTAACATCCAACTCATTTGGAATATCAATAGTGTTCCCTATATTGTTTATAATTTTTATTTGAGGGTACATCTTTTTTTAGTTAATTGTTAGTTCTATATTTATTATACAACTTTAATAGCTTAAAAACAATTATTGTACTGGGGTTCCTGTGATTACGATATCATTTTTATTTAAAATAGCGATAATAATTTTAAGTATTGCTCCGACTCCAACTAATAACAATCCAATTTTTACGTCCACACCAATTTGCACTAAGCCCGCACCTAAAAGTACGCTACCTGCTTCATTTAATGTTATTGTATTATTCATATAATTATAATTCTTTTAATTTTTTAGCTAATAACGCTCGATCCTCCACGACCTTAGACCATCCTAACTTATATGTTTCATCCATAGATTTATCAGAATTTTTAGTCCAATGATAATGATTAACAATTGCTCTGTCAGCTCTTTTAGCAATCCCTAACTTTTTCATTTTAGCCCAAAGTAAATTATCACAACCGCAATGATGAAAATCAGTATCAAAAACTTCACCAATTTTTTCAATTATATCTTTCCTAATCATAAAATGTTCATTAATATTTCCTTCGTCCGGTATAACTTCCCCAGTATTGAAAGCAACATAGCCTAATTCACCTACGGCTAAAGCCTCATTAATTGACTCTGGTGAAAACTTAACATCGTTAGAAGCAAACACAATCCATTCACCAGTTGACTCCTCTACTCCTTGCTTTAGAAGTTTTGGGACGCCAGTTCTATCTTCAAAACTGTCCTGCTTTACAATAACTTCAATTTTATCAATTGGATAATTTAGATTTTCTATCGATTCTAAACATCGTATTAAGCCTTCCTCTCTACCCAGTGTAGGTATTACAAACGAAACTACAGGCATTTTAGAGCTTCGTTTTCTAATGATCCCGCCAAAACTCCATTTTTCCATTATAGTTTCTAGTTTTTCAACTTCTAATCCAGGAATACTTTCTATTATTTGTTTCAAAGAATCTCTAGTGAAAACTTGCTTGTGACAACCTCCACTAAGCATAGGATTTAGAGTATCAATAAATTCATCATCCGGAAGTATTATAATTATTTTTCCATCTTCTTTTAATATACGTCTCCATTCACAAAGAGTTTTATTAGTATCTTCCATATGTTCTAATACATGACTTGCTAAAATAACATCAACTGAATTGTCTTCTATCATTTGTAAATCATCAACACTGGAAACAATATCAACGCCTTCTTTCTGCTCAATATCTACACCAATAGCTCTATCTAAAGTTTTAAATGTTGAACAACCTAAATCATATATAACTTTATCATTGTCAGTTATATGATTTAATTTATACATTTTTTCTGGATGTAAATCTTGAGGAATATTAAACTTTACTGCGAGTTCATCTTGTGTTGGCCTGTATAAATATAATCGTCTTAATGTTTCCTTGTCAACCTGCTCAGTTCTAGTTTTACCAATAAACATTGGGTCAAAAGAACTACCAGCATCAATACAAGTAATGTTATTATTTTGTGTTAACGCCATAGCAATCAAAACTTTTGCCGGCATACCACAACTAAATATAAGTATATTTCCATCCTGTATATCTAAATTAATACTATCAATAGTCTCAAAGGCATTAACCAATGGGACTATAATTTGAGATGCTCCAATCAAATCACAAACTTGAGACAACCGTTCTGGCCCAATAAAGATTTTTCTTCTTGGTGATTCTTTAACCGCCATCCAGAAATCCTTTAACTTTTCTAAATTATTATCTTTACGATGAAGTAAAATATTATAATTAACTTGGTCAGTCCATTCTACAATATCAGCTTTATCTTTTAAAAATTCAAATGATTCTTTTAATGTAGTTCCTAATTTTTCTGAGTAATCGTGACCATCACAATTAGTTCCAGTTTCCCCTGACATACAAGCTATTTCACCATCACCTCTTTTTACAAATGAAAAATTAATATTATCTTTTATATTTTTTGTATAAGTATCTAATTTTGTGGGAATATTATAAAATTTACCATCAGAAATATATCTTGGATTAGTAGGGAAAAAAGCTAAAGCTTTAAAATAATGCTCTTTGCTTTTCTCTTTTTTATTAACCCACCAATATGAAATATATAATAATTCATGTGGCGTATGTTCGTAGTAAGGTTGATGATTCGAATAAAAAGGTAACTGTGTAACAGATAAAGCTGCTTCACAATAAGCTATTACCTGCGGATACATTTCTTTACTAAAATAATATTCAGCTAAACGCATAAGTGGTTCTCTTCTCACTTCTTTCTCCACTGACTTGCTATACCATTTTAACATTTCGTCAATTTCACCTAGCTTCTTATAACAATCACCAATATAAAGCATCGATTGTGCGGCTTCAGTCCCCCATCTACCCATTGAAATATGATTTTTAAATTCTTTTATTGCAGATTTATGTCTTCCTAAATAAAACATTTCTCTAGCAAAGTAATGAGAATTACGATCGTTCTCTGGATTGTTATAACAATCAAGAGCAAGACCTCTAAGATAACCAGAACGATTAGTTTTCACATTTTGATAATGTTCCAGTTTAATAATTTCCTCTCCTAAATATATCCTTTTAGCTGAACCTTTTAAAACTTCATGTATAACACCTGCCCACTTCATTTTATTTCTATCATAAAATTTACAATGTTTAAATTTGATTACTGGATTTCCGACTAAGTCGTGAGAAAAAACAAATTCGTATTCTAATTGCTCAAAACCTTCACCTATAACTTCGTCTAACTTATCAATATCAAATCTAGTAAAAATCTCATCACAATCAGGAGTAGCAATCATATCATTGTCCGGAAAAGTAGATATGTAATTTCTAGCTGAACCAAAGTCAAAAAGAGAATCGCCAGCTTTCACTGCTGATTCTTCACCATCAATTATAAATTTTGAGTTAATTTTGTTGGCTAAATCTTCATCAATATTTATTCTAAATTTATCTCCAACAACTTCTACTTTACATCCTAAATCTCTTGCTACTTCAACTGTGTTATCAGTTGAACCTGTATCGAGTACCCATATATCACCACCTCGGTCTTGAAATTCTTTCAAAGAACCTATTAGACGTGGAAGAGTTACAGCTTCATTTCTAGCAATGAGTGCAACTGAAAATTTTGGTTTATTCATTTATTTGCGGTTAAATGTTAATTAATTATAAAAAACTTGGAACATGTTCTTCTACTGGAGCATCCTCAACTGGAGCCTCCTCGACTGGAACCTCCTCGACTGGAGTCTCCTCGACTGGAGCCTCCTCGACTGGAGTCTCCTCGACTGGAGCCTCCTCGACTCGAGTCTCTTCTGGTTTTTTTTTACCTAACCAGCCTTTAATTGTCTCACTAATCATATTATTTTTATTTAAAGTTAATAAGCCTTGAATTAAAATATCCCAATTTAATGTACCATCAGAATTTCTTGGGATAGGAAAACCAGCTTCAGTAGCTTTAGTTACTAGCTCTTCCTCATTTTTACATCCGTACCAAATACCAACAGATTTAGAATTAGCATCTTTAATTATTTTTATATCTTCTGGTAAATTTATAATCGGATCAATTACTAATTTCATATAAGAAGTAATTTTATTTTGAGCCTTTTCTTTTACATAAGGATTATAACTATCATAATAGTTCATCAAATTTTCTTTACTTTTTATTTCAACTACAGCGTGTCTTGGAAATACAACTTGAAGTGGTACGTGCTGTAGTTGCTTAACAAGATTTTCAACGCTAACATCATCCACCCACTCATAAGAAATTTTAAATAAAGTTAAAAATTCTTTACCAAGATCTAACATCTCCTGTGTAATTTGTTTTTTATTATAATAAGTATCCCAGTCTTCATTAACTTTTTCTAATAACATTGGTTGAGGAATCAATCCATTGTCTCTAGCATCATTAGCAACTTTATAAAACCAGTTACCTTTATATTCAGCAGTCTTATTAAGAATACTGTTATATTTTTCTGAAAAATTAATCTTACCAGCATCATCAAAATAACCTTTTTCTCTAAGCCAATTAATATGACCAATCGGTAAAGTTCCAACATCAATCATTTGATTCAACTGAAATTCAAAAGAATTGTGATTACTTTGAGTAACACAATTCAATTTATCACCGTGAATACCTTTTTGGATTTCCCCTGTCGGTAGATACGCTGGTTTATTCCAATTGCTATCTTCAATTCTTACTTCAAAAGGCAACACACCTCCAGCGAAGTCAGTATCTTCACGACCTTCAAACGCTCCATTGTTTAAGATGTTATTCTCCATATATATATTAGAACTATTATAAATAAAATTATAAAAACACAACTACCACAAGCAACAAATAAATCTCCATTTTCTTTAGAGTTAGTTAAAGGTTTATTTTGTCTGCGTTTATATCTTGACATAATATTAATTAATAACAAAGCGTTCTACTAAAAACCAAATTATAGAAATAAGGAATCCAAGTACTCCAGTAACAGAGGTCCACATAACTTTAGTTATAAACTTTTCTAACTTCTCAAATCTATCTTTCGTTTCATCTTCAAACTTATCAAATTCATTCTTATTAGGAAATGATGACCGACATTCATCAATAAATTTACTTAATTTATTTTCAAGTTTTTGAAGACTTTCTTTAATAAAACCTATATCTTTTTTCATTCCCTTCATATCTATTTTTATATTAGTAATTTCTTCTGTGGTTTTTTCCATAAAGTTTGTAGTAGCTGGACTAGGCTTAAAATGACCTTTTAAAGCCGCATTAGTTTCTAATTCTTCTTCTTTGGTAGACATATATTAATTAATTTATTAGAAAGGCAAGGGGAATTGCCAGCTATATAGTAGTATTGTTTCTGGATTCCCCCGAATGAACAATATATTATTTAAAAAAATGGTAAGAAATTACTATTGCCACCTACACTATGCTCTACTACAAGTTTAGGGTCTTGTATGGTTCCTGAAACATCTGCTGAACTTGCCTTTATTGAAAAACGATTTCCTGATGACCACGCAGGTGTTCCATTGTCTGCATCAACTTTAGAACGTAAACCAAATTTTGAATTTGCTGTTTGTGATATTTTAGTTAAATCAGTTAATGAAAAATTATTATAAGCAGATGTAGTAACTGAATCATAAGGAATATCAGAAGCTATTGCAGTTGTTCCTAGATTTGCATAATCAGCATTAACTAAATTATTATCATTAGCTGGTGTTGAGGTCGTAAGTCTTAGTCCAGCATTTGCACTGCTTTCTCCAGCAGTATTACTTTTTGCTGTTACATATAAAGAAAGTGTTGCACTGCTTACTGTATCTCCAACAGCTATTGATGAGGTATTAAATAAAACTATTCCACGAGCTAGATTATTAAAAGTATTTGAACTACTGCCTGAAATTAATTTTGATGGTTGTAAATCTAAATATGTTGGACTAGCTCCAGTACCAGCACTTGTACGAATTGTACTAAATGATTCATTAGTAACAGAACGTTCAACAAATCCGTCAACTGGACTGTTAGCTCCTGCCGCAGGATAAAATGTACTTGTAGTATTGCCTATTTTACCACTTACAATTTTACTATCATCAAAAACTTGTTTCTTAACACTTATGGTATGTTCTAATGATTGTAAAATTGCTTCTTTTAAATCTTCTCTTAACTTTCTTATTTTTTTTTCTCCAGTATCTATATCAATCCATTCTCTAATAATATCACCATTAGGGTCATCTACTAAAATAGGTGGATTGATTATTATAAAGCGTTCAATATCAATCGTTCCATTTTTTCCAAAACCTATTTGTCCGTCTTTATTCCACGCTCTTGCAAATACCTCCACACCACCATCTATTTCTTTCATATCAACAATTTCAATATCGTATTTTGTACGTTTAACTTTAGCTACCTTTTTAATCTTTGCGATTTCTTTGCCTTTAAAACTAGCTCGTTCATTTGCTAATTTGCCTTCTATTAAATTTTTAATTGGACTAGCCATATATTTAAATTTCATTAGCAACTGCTACACATCCCCATTTTGCAGTAACAGTGTCATAAATAAATCCAACCGTAAGAACCTTGCTTATAACCGTAGTAGTAGGTAACGCAACTCCTTTTGCCTCAAAATCATCTCCCCAAGCTATTGCTCTTGCCGTACCATCATCTTTTATTCTAAATATTATTTTCTGAAAGTTAGTTTCAGCAGTACCAACCATATCAACATCTGTAATTGCTGCATCTTGTGCTGTTATTGTAACCACATCATAATCATCTGAATCCACTTCTGGAGTTGCATCCGTAGTAAATGTTAATACTCTATTTGTAATTGTTTTATTCGTAAGAGTAACTGTATTAGTAAGAGTCACTGATTCAGGACCAGTATAACCCGTATAACCAGTATAGCCAGTATAGCCAGTAACTGTTGAATCAGCTCCAGAATCGCCTGTATAGCCAGTAGGACCAATTGGACCAGTATAACCAGTTGGACCAATAACTGTTGAATCAGCTCCTGAATAACCAGTGTACCCTGTAAAACCGGTATATCCAGTATAGCCAGTAGGACCAGTTACTGTAGAATCCGCTCCATCATCACCTGTGTAGCCAGTAGGACCTATTGGGCCTGTGTAACCTGTATAACCAGTTGGACCAGTTACCGTTGAATCAGCACCAGAATCACCTGTATACCCAGTATAGCCAGTAGAACCGATTGGACCTGTGTAACCTGTATAACCAATATCTCCTCTTGGAGAAAATGTTAAAACAATAGGATCCCCATTCGAAAATGGAGGGTCACCACCACCGTGAGTAATATATGTAACTTCTATCCAAAAATAATCTCCTTGATCAGCAACCGTAGTAATTTTTCCATTCCAGAATTTAGTATTAGGAGTAGCAACACTAAAGAATTTTATAAATCCATAATCAGGTTCTGCTGCTCCAGCACCGACTAAAGAAAGTAGAAACTCTTGCATATTATTACTATCAGCATCAGTCTGACTAATAACCATTTCTGTAACACTTGAAGATGTCGCGCTATTAAATCTTATATCTCCAGTTCCAGGATCATCAGTTGTTTCAGCTGCTGTACTGGTATCAAAATTCCATTTAGCGGAGTAACCACCAAATTGTCCTGTTCCACCATCTGGACCTGTATAACCAGTATAACCAGTGTAACCTGTGAAGCCAGTATAACCAGTGTATCCTGTTACATTAGAGTCAGTACCAGAATCACCTGTATAACCAGTTGGGCCAGTGTAACCAGTTGGACCAGTGTAACCAGTTGGACCAGTGTAACCAGTTGGACCTGTATAACCAGTTGGACCTTGTGCTACCCATAAATCCCAAGTAGCATCTGGTGGTTCGTTACCTATATTATCATCAATATTTGTTATATAAGAATTACCTTCCCAAGCAACTGCATCATAAACACCAGTATCAATAACATAATTTGTTCCAATTTCCCAAGTACCTTTCCAATCAATGCCAGCTCCTGCTAGCCCAGTATAACCTGTATATCCAGTTGAACCTGTGTAACCAGTAGGACCTGTAACATTTGAATCAGTTCCTGAATCACCAGTATATCCAGTTGGACCAGTGTAACCAGTTGGACCAGTTACTGTTGAGTCAGCTCCTGTATCTCCAGTGTATCCTGTTGCTCCTTGAAGTCCAGTATATCCAGTAGGACCAGTATCACCACTTCCTGTATAGCCTGTATAACCAGTTTCTCCTTGAGAACCAGTATAACCAGTAGGACCAGTATCACCGCTTCCTGTATAACCTGTAGGACCAATAACAGTTGAATCAGCTCCAGTATAACCTGTATATCCAGTGTAACCTGTATAACCTGTAGGGCCAGTTGGTCCTATTGGTCCAGTTGTTTTAGTATCAACCCAAGCGCTAGTATCTGAGTCCCAAGTCCATATTGAATCAGTTGAACCTACCATAGCAAAATAACCATCTGCACCAACTGGGTAGGCAATATTAAGAGCTGCTGGTGTAGCAAACCATCCTAAATTATTCGGGTCGCCTAATTTATTTGCTAGATATGCCATATTTTTATATTTTCTTATTTATTAAACCTTTTTTTTGACATTCCATAATCATCTTCGGTACTTTATCAATTACTATATTTGTCTCAAAAACATTCTTTTTATTAACATTTATAATTTCCTCAAGACTTACTGCTAAATTCTTTACCAACAAATCTATTTCATCCGAATTTTTTTTACTTACTTGAGTAACACGGTCAACAACCTTATCTAACAAAAGTGTTTCACCTTTGATAACCTCAAATGTAGCTAAAGCATTTTTAACATCAGAGTCTAATCCTTCTTTTTGATTTTCCAATATAACTAATATTTTTCCAAGGTTCATTATCTCTGACTCTAATGTAGTTTTTTTTGATTCTAAAAAAGCAACCTCCTTGGAGATTACCTCTGGCAGTTCACTTTCTTTTATTTTTAATTCTTCAATACGACCACTAATTACATTCATCCTATTTTCAATGTCAGAATTTGAGTTCGCTAGGTCTTTATTTATTGACTGAAGTTTTTCTTCTTCAACTCTTAAAACCTGAATAGCATGAAGAAAGGCATCTCTTTGCTCAGCCCATGTTTTTAATTGATCTTTTTGCTCTGTAGTTAGTTCTGTATTTTCCATATATTATTTTCTTAATACTAATCTTTTTAATTTAGGGATAAGTCTTTTTTCGTTCTCTCTTCCTCTTTAGCCTGTCAGTTTTCAATAAGCTTCTGTCAGAAATCCACTTGTAATTCTTCTTCCCTGAATTTGCCTCTGAAATCTTTCTCTTTGTTTCTTCTGACATTTTACCACCCCTTTTAGAATCACTAATCTTTTTCTTGGTTTCAATAGAAAGGTGTTTTCCTAAATTATGCCTTGAATGATTTTTACTAATTTTCTTTTTAGTAGCCGAAGAAAGAGTTTTCCCCTTATTGTTTTTATAAACACCACTAGGCATAGAGTTAATTAATATCGAAAGCTATAGTCTATCGAACCATTAAAAGTTCCTCCTGTTACTACGAGTTTGAAAGCTTCTCCAGGTCTACATTCAAATCTAGGTACTCCATCCATACCAGGTTCATCTTGTTCTGTAATACCTTGGCCAGCATCTAAAGCAAAAGCTGCTAAAGTTCTAGTACCTGCCATTACAGTTAAATTACCAGCACCTGATAAATCTCCTATTAACTCGTGAACATAAATATAAGCATTATCTTGTGCAGCGACAATTTCGTTTGTACCAATTGCAGCGGCTACAGCAGTTGATGTTTTTTTTGTGTGAGCATCTTGTAAAATTCCCATATATTTTTTATTTACTTATTTAGTTACTCTGTCTGTCTGAACTCCCAACTAATTGGGAGTTCAATAGGAAGACTAACTTAAACAGTAGCTCCGTCGCCCGCTGACCATTCCCAACCACGAAGATCAGATGCACCCATAACAGCTAGGGAGTTAAAATTTAATACCAAATCTTGATTACCTAGCAAGTCAATTACTGCTGGTTCTGCACGAGTTGGTAAAGCTTCGATGTAAAGAAAACCGTAGTCTTCATTCATCATCTTAGAATCAAACATACCCCACATTAAACCGTCCATAGCCAAATTTTGGTATGGAGATAATTCTACAACTTTGAAAGTATCAGTAGCTGGAGTATTATTAAACAAATTAGTTTGTTGTGGAGCTAAACCTTTGTCAATTGTACCTTTAATAGTTTTAGCAAATTGAGCAGTAGTTGAACCCTTTCGACACACTAAAGTATCTAAATCAGAAACTAATGGATTTCCACGTCCATCTTTCTTATCTGATTGTAATCTACGAGCAGCTAATAGAGATGAATAAGTGAATTGAGGTGAACTTGTAGCACCGTCAACAATAACATTTGACCAAGCTGCGCCACCATCTTCACGTGGATGAACCTGTGACCAATATTCAACAGCGTCAGCACCAACAGTAGAAACTGGTGTAGAAGTACCTACTGAATTAATTGGAGTCCATGTGAAAGATGTTGTGAATCCTTGAGCTAAAAGAGATTGAGCTAAATAATTTTTAGCGTGCTCGATAGCGTTCTTTCCTTCTAAAACTTTTGATTTAACAGAGCCTTTAATTTTTTTAGCTGCTGATTCGAATAAAAAGAAATTCGTTTGGAAAGTCAAACGTACTTTTTTAGTAAAGTGCATTTGAACGTAATTTTTTGAATATCCTTGAATTGGGGCATCAGAAGCACCGATACCACCGTCTGGGATTATTTGAGCCATACCAAGTCCAGTAACACCAACATCAGTATAAGTTCTTTCATTGTTATCAACTTTATACATGAAGTCCAAGTATTCTGCTCGGACAGTAGGTGAAGTCTTTGGAGCAATGTGTTTTAAAACATTGTTTACTATGACCGCATAATCATTTATTGTTCCAACCATATTTTTATATTATTAAATGAATTATAAAGTCAAAAATCTTCCGATAATAAGTTTATCTGAAGCTTCTCCGTACGGTTCGACTTGCTGTACGATTCCAGTACCAGAAGTTGTACCAGTATTATTTACTTCTGTCGCATCAGTTAAAACCATTGCTTGCCCATTATGAGTAGCATCGGAGTTGTTTGTTACAGCGAAGATAAATGTATCTTCGTCTGAAGGCTTTATCACTTGAACACGAGTTAATGCGTCTGCGACTGAAATTGTTTGATTACAAACACCTAACAAATCAGCTACAACAGTTCCACTGTCAGCGTCAACAGCAAGACCTGCTGTTTGAGCTAGGATATTTCCTAATGTCATCACAGTTCCTGTTGCTTTGTTTTCGTCACGCAATTCTCTTGTGTTTTTTATGGTAGCCTGTTTTACAGTTGCCATATTAATTATCTGTTAAAGGATTATTTAATCCGATAGAAGTTTAGTTGTGAGTAAATTCTTTGTGATATTCAATACTTACTTTACAACGATGTTGGTATGCCTCTTGTTTACTTTTAAAGTAGCCAAGATTTTTTTGTACACCATCTAATGTTATATAAGCTATCCAAGCTCTATGGATTTTATCCCAAGAGACTCCTTTAAAACCGGATATATTTCTAGACTGTTTAGGTCTATTCATCCTGTTCTGGGATTTGGTAGCCAATCTAATATTAGACCTCTGATTATTAAGTCCGTTCCCATCTTTGTGGTCAACTTCTAAACTATCTGGTGCATCCATTAATAATCTGTGCATCCTGATAGTTTTTTGATTACCATCTTTATTTAAGATTGAACGAGCTGCATAAAAAGTGTTTGTACCTCTTTTTGCATACCATTTATAATTGTTAAGTATCTCGTAATCGTCATTGTCAACTAAAGTATATTTACCTTTTGTCAGTTTAATCTTTTTCATAAGACTAATCTGATATCAACTCGACAGCTTTTTCTTCTGACATACCAGTCTTGATTAGCTCATCTAACGAACTACGCATTTCTGGGGAGTAATCAGTCTTAGCAACGGTTCCACCTGGGAATTGCATTGCATTGACCTTCTCCTGAACATTTGCACCTTTCAATACTCTTTCTTGAATAGTCTCCGATGGTTTAAACATATTTTCACGAGCAAGTTCTAGGACTGTCATTAAATCTTTGCCACCCTTGTTTTGCCAAGCGTAGTTTGAATCAACGAAGTCGAAAAATACTTCACGTGTATCACTATCTTTAAGTTCGGAATGTCTTCCAACAAAATTATCTAAGGTACTTTTAACATCTGCGGCAAGGCGTTCCTGTTGGACTATCTCTGCGATATCCTCTTTGGTCGCTCCACCCAGTTCCTTTAGGCGTTCTTTGTCAGCCTCTAAAGCATCATCTTTGTCTTTAACTTCTTCCGGTGTTTTTGGTTTGTCATCAACTTTTTGATTCAGTGGATTTACAAACCTATCAGCGCCATTAAGATTTTTCATTTGACCCTTCGCGGTCTTAATCTCGTCTGATAATTGTTGACGTTGTTCATCGGTTGTAGCAAGTTTTTTTCTTTTAACTAAATCTAAAAGCTCTATACGCTTCTCGAATGACTCATCAGATTCAAACTTACCTTTATTTGGGACACGAAATTCGTATTCCGCCGGTTTTTCTTCATCAACTGGAGGAGTGCTGGGGTCCTCTTGTTTAGGATCCACAGGTTTTTCAACTTTTGGATCTTCAACTTTTGGTTCCTCCGGTTTAATATCTTCAGGAGTATCCCCCGTTGGATCTTCAACCTTGGCTTTCTCTGTTGGAGCAAGCTCATTTCCAGCTTGGACAGATGCTATTGATTCTTCGAGAGTTTTGTCTAACTCTGATTCATCTTCAACATCTGATTTTTTGTCGACTATTGGGTCAACAACAACTTCAGCCACTGGGGCTTCAGTCTCTATTGTTTTTTTTATTTCCATATGTTTATCCGCTCGTATCGTGAACGGTACCGATGGTTAATTTAATTATAGGACTTTTAAAAACTAAAAGCAAACTATCTATCATCGTATTTTACAAATTTTTTCATTTTTTCTAATTTCTGTCTCAATGTATCCATATTTACAGAGCCCTCATCTAAAAATGAAATAGCATGCTTTTGAAAATCCCCATCCATAGAATCTTCAGAATCACCGACTAAATCAGAATATTTAATTGGAACAATCACCAAATAAACTTCCTTATCTACCTGTCTATAAAATAAAATATTGTCAGAAGGCTTAAAAACCTTGTTAAACACTAACAATAAATCCTTTCTAGTTACTGGTTCACCACAAGACCCTTCGAATCCTGGAGCAATTATTCCTTTGTTGAAATAATCACTAGCAGGGACCTCTTCTCCTGAAGTATTCCTTATAACTATTTTCTTTTTTTCAACCTTAGGTTTTACTTCTACCTCAGGTTTTACTTCTACCTTAGGTTTTACTTCTACCTTAGGTTTTACTTCTACCTTAGGTTTTACTTCTACCGCTGCTTTTGCTTCTGTTTGTAACTCCTCTGGAGTTTTTGTTGTATTTCCCATATAATTATCCGCTCGTATCGTGAACGGTGCCGATGGTTAATTAATAAATTATTTATTTAATTTAATATTTTTAAAACTCTTGTAAAATTTCTTTATAAAATTTTCTTGATTCGGTTTTATTTTAGACCTCACTTTATCTATATATTCCTTTGTTAATGTTGTAACAGGAACATCCTCATCTATCTTAGCAATACCCATAGCTTGTTCTATTAGAGCAAATTCAATTGGGTAAGGATGTTTATAATTCATAAGAATTTTTTCACCCTTTTTCATATCCTTATCCAACACACATTCCAACTGCCTTCCAACCTCAACAACATTAATCTTATCAGACTCAACGAAAGTAGCTTCTAAAGTATCTGAATTTATACCACCAATAAGCATTGAAGATAATTCCTCTGCACTAATTTCAAATTCATCACCAGACTTGGAAATAAATTTTAATAATTTTTTTTCCACAGCTTCCTCTGAATAACCTATTTGGACTGTGTAATTTTCTTTTTTTATTTGTTTTGGTTTCATATTATTATTTAGGTATATGTAAACTTCCCTTTCTTATGTTGTCCAAAAGATCAACCATCCCTCGAAGCATTGTTCCTTGAACTTCCAATGTAAGAGCATTAACAATAGTCTCCCATTCTGTTTTTCCAAGAATAGGTGTTTGAGACATACAATCCTTCATCAACTCAATAATAACCGGAGAGTGCTCACTAGCCGCTAAAGCCATTTTCTTTTGATCCATACTTTGTTTATTTTCTGTCATAATTATATTTATTATTGATTAGCTGCTCTACCAACCGAAGCATCAATTGAAGACATCATAGGTGATTGAGGTCGTGGAACTTCGTTTGGATTTTGAGGTTGCATTGGATTTGTACCATCTCCAGCCATTTGCTTTCCGATTGGAGGTGTTCCTCCCCCGCCACCAGCTCCACCAGCTTTCGCATTCATAGCTGTAGCTCTAGCTTCTTCTTCCATTCTTTTCTGCTCCATTTCTCTTTGAACTTCTGAAGGCTGTTTAGCCATAATAGCATCGTAATCAACTTTTGAAATGTAATCAAAAATATCTCCATTCTGAATATCAAGCATCTTTTCTAAAGCCATAAGTTGAGAAGAAGCAGCTTCTGGGTCCTGATTTCTCATTGAATAAATTAGAGTAAGCTGGTTAGTAATCACTGGGAATAAAGCCATAAATGTTTGCTTCTGAATTTCTATCGAAGGCAATAACATTGAATCAGGATCTATAATGAAATCGATATAGTCTGACATATGTCCAGAATCTTTCATCTCATCGAATAATCCCTTTGCTGAAATCTGACGTGTTGCAACATTTTCCATAACTTCTCCCTCTTGTGAGAAATCAAAGTTAAGTCGTAAATTCTTCGAAGCTGCTGCAACCATACCAGTAGATATACCATCATCATTTAATACATCTTGCGATTCAATAAAGTAATCAGGATTCTGTTTAGTAAATTCAGCAAGCTGATCTTCAGAATCAATCATAAATATTTTGTCCACTGGATAAATTTGTCTCATCCAAGTATTAGCTATATGAGCGTCTGTTTCCAATCCCATAACCATTGAATTTTTAGGTGGGGTTAATCTGTTATAAGCAGCTTCCTTCATAATAACAGTAGAACCAAGAGTAGTTTCGGTATCAGCACCAGCAACAATATTATTAATTCCCGTATTTACTTCAATATTTTGTTTCTGTTTATCAGCAAATCCAACTCCAGCATCTATATTACCAGAGGTTTTAATAACATCAATATCAGAACCAGGATGTTTAGGATTAACAATATTTGGTCCCCTTTTATATGTATTAGATCCATTCTGAACCTGGGCACCGAAAAGTAACGGAAATATTTCTGCTTCTACTTGTTGCGCGTTAAGAGAATTAATATAAGTATATAAAGCAGTGTTTCCTCTCATCATTTCGTACAATCCAATACCATGAGGATCATTCATATTTTTTTGGAAACAACGCGCTACAACAACAGACCCGTGAGATCCATCATTAGGAAGCTCTCCATCATAAATAACCATTTGTCCACAGACTACAACATATCTATTCGATAAAACATTCTCGTAATAACCAATTGTGACGCTGGTATGGACCTTCTCATTATTTTCGTCCTTAGCTTCTTCTGTTACTGAAATGTATTGTAATTTCTTTTTATTCTTTTTAGCCTCTGGATATTTATCAAAAAACTCATCCTTAGGCATGTCCTTCTCATAGTAAACTTCAGTCTGTGACCAAACATCGCCGTTGTTAAAACCAACTCCCAACCAAGTACGAGTACACTCAAGTGGCTCCCTATATACATCATCAAATAATATTTTAGCTACGCCATTTCTTTTTGTTTGGACTCGTCTGGGATATACTCTCCAAGCCGCCCATCCATAGGTAAAAATATTCTGATAAGTTATCATTAAAGTATTTTCACCATTACCACCAGTCATAGACCAGTTACGTTTCCATAACTCGTACATTGCTTTTCCGTATACTTTATCATCACAAACAACTTTAGCGTCAGGAAGCTTCCCGGCAAGAACCGAAGTAGCAATCATAATTTTTGAAAAAGCAATTGGTTCCTGGGACACTGGAACTCCAGATCTATTTTGATCACGATCTGTTAATTTTTGTGGGTACACCGAAATGTCGTAAGCACCACTAGCCATCTTGTTATAAAACACCATTGATCCCCATCCAGATTTTTCGTACAATTTCTGACCATAAGAAACAGCAGTGTTCATTATATTCTGACTAATTTCCGCAGCAAGAGCATCGAACTGAACTCGATACTGGGATTTTTTCATCTCTTTCTTTTTATCCTCCACAAATTCAATAACTGCTTTGTCTCCCTTACTTTTTGCTTTTTTATCTATTTCCATATATTTTTTAAAATAAAATTGTTATATCACAATTATATACTCTTTTAAAGTATAAAACAAGAACGGAGTCAAGTTTTTCATAATTTAATCAAAAGTTTGTCAAGTACAAACACTTTTTTTCACTTTAATGAGCTATTCTGTCAACATTTTCTTGTGGTTCGGCTTTTTTATGAGTGAACCCTTCCTAATGATCTATTTTAGTTACTCCAGATTGGTCCTCCCCGAAGATCGCGCGAAGATGTGAGAACCCTTCTCCCCCAGAAGTGTCTTCAACATACACTCCCTGTTCTTGTAATACTGCATAAGCAATAGATCCAGCCATGACGCAATTTGATACTAAAATTCCATTAGCAAAATATTCATGGGTATCAGAAACCTGTAAATTGTACACCTTTCTTCTTAGCCCTAGCTTTAGTATTTGAATAAAGATTACTACAGGTAGGAGAACAATATTTAGCATTATGAACCCTAGATTTAAAAGACTTTTTACAAACACCACAAATAATATCTCTTTCAGTTTTGAATAATGAAGTGAGTGTATTTTTTCTATTAAATTCAATCCCTTCTGGCGTTTTTCTCCATTTTGCTCCAGCTTCGTATAATCTTGTTCCCTGTTTTTTAGCTGTTTCCCTAGAAAGCTTTCTTCGTTCTGGTGTCCGCATATGGTCTTTCGCATGTCTGCTTCTATTCTTACTTTCCAAATTTTCAATTGAGTTATTGAGAGGGTTTCCATCCTTGTGATGTATGACAAAACCATTAGATATTTTTCCGAAATTATCAATCCAAATTTGCCTATGAAGAGCAATCGGGGCTTTATGTTGCTTATCGTGTTTCCAAAAATACACCCTATGCTGTCGTGTTTTTGCTTTTGGGTATCTATGATATTTCTGACATCTATATATGATAGTTTCTCTATTTTTTGTTTTTTTGTATTCCATATATGTATCTTATCATAATCACATATACTATCAAGTTCTTTTTCTCCGTCAACTGTTATTACCTTATGGGTTGGTGTTCCTGTTAGATTTAATTTTCTTACAATATTTCTGTATCTATTCCTAGTAAACTCTACTGGCTTGTACCCGTTTCTAGTTAATACTAAATCACCAACTTTTATATTTTGAATTTTTACGTCCCCCTTGTCAGTCATAATCATTGTATCCTTCACAAAGCAATCATCGTTCTTTTTAGCCATAGCTTCAGGTTTTCCCTTCTCATTTCGAATGAATGTTAGCATCTCTTCGAGCATTTGAGTCGGAAATCCACTTTCTTTTCTAAAAAACACGGCCTTGAGAGCCGCTAGGGCGAACGGACGGGTCGCGGACGTAGTCTTCCATCCAAAAAATTTAGTAATTTTTTGAGTGATGTCATCGAATACTTTTCTATAGTATAAATTAATATACCCCAACTTTTCAACTGCATCATTAACCCACAATCCATCCTTATTAACCTCTATGGCAAGCAGGGCCCAATTGTAAAATTTCCCAAGTTTATAGGCTTCTGTAGCTAATTCGTCCGGTGCCACCTGACTTTTGTAAATTGCGTCACATTCCTCCGTCTTACAATTAACCACGTACAACACTTGAGCATCACCCCAGGCTAGCCCCTCTGACGTATCACCACCTATAATATATTTAACGCCAACTTCCGGCTTTTTAAATATTTCCAAATTACCATTAGAAACCTCATTAAAAATAGTATCACCTTTCTCATTTGTGCTTGTTTCTCCTTGCACACCCTTCTTTGCTACTGCAAGAAGTTTAGCCACTTTAGCTGTTGAAAAATATGTTTGACCAGTAGAAAGAAAAGCTTCCTCCTGGGTAGTTGGGTACTCCTGCATTAAAGATTTGATAGCGTCTGGACTATTCTTACCACCGAACTGCAACCATTTCATATAGTAATAAGTAATTTCGATATCAGTTAAAGAGTGCTCCTTCTTATATGATTTCCAATCAATTTCACACACATCCATAGTGTCTATAGGAATAGGCTCGTAAATTTTCTTCATTTCCATATCATCGTACTGCCAGTTGTAAAAATGAGGTAAAAACTGCACCTGTGATATTTGAGGTGTAATTTTATCCCTAGTTAACCAACTCTGCTGGAACATCTCGTAGAATCTTCCTGCCATCCCCTCTGCTGTAGACTCAATAAAAATAAATCCGTCAAATGGAACTGTAGGGAAAGTACCCCTTTCCACTTCTTCTGCACGTTTTGGATATGTTGCGCACATCTTCGCGAACTCTGAAATATGTACAAAGTGGTATGTTCCGGAACGTCCAGAAACGGACACCGTGATACTAGAGGTAGATCCTTTATCCGGCCCGTAATCAATCACAACCTGTATCTTACGCGCAGAGCGGTGATTAATTTTGAAAAAGGCATCTTTCACATCCTCTGCCATATTTCGAAGTGCGAACTCAATCTTTTTGTCAAAAATAGCTGTAGCATCTTCCACCTTATGAGCAATAACAATCCCATCTTTATTCGGATTAAACAAAATAAAATCGAAAGCAATTAGATCAATAAATGTAGTGAAACCAAGCTGACGACTTTTTAGTATCACATGCCTGTGAAACGGACGAGGAATATTAAGATATTTGGAATAGAAATGTTTCTGAGCCCGATTCATTTTAAATACCTCTCGAGATCCATCCTTGGTTGTTATCCAATAGAGGTTGTTCAATCTCCACTCCTGATTTTTTATAAGAGATGGATCAGCTGTTAGTTCAGCAACAATTTTATCATTATGTTCCTTTTGATTTGTAGCCATCCTATTCCTTTAATTTATTTAATTGATCAAACCCCACATCCGCGAGAGAAAGTAAGTGAGCCTCTCTCTTTTCGAAATATCGTATCTGCGCTCGCACATCTGTAAGCTGCTTAAATATCACAAACAAAGAGGTCGGTTCAACAGGTGTGTGAATCATGTTAAACTTATCTTCCTTAGTTAGAGAATCGAATTTTCTATAAAAATTATGCAATGAAGGCATAGCACCTTTTAGTATTTAAAAATCCATCTTTTCATCAACAACTCCTACCACTTCCGGGGCGGGTTGATCCGACCGAGGAGTGGTAGTAGTAGCTGGTGATTGCGACTCTTCTGGAACTTCTGGAATTTTTGTAGCTATTTGATCTGGAGCAACTGTTTGATTTTCAACCTGCTGAAGTATTACAGTACGCAACTTGTTATCAGATGGGTGATCATTTCTCACCTTAGGAGCCACATTGAACTTAGCCCATGCAGACCCAATAGCATTAAGCGCACCAACCAATTCCTTGTTAGAAAAATCTTCAAATCCCCTAGCTTTAAATTCGTGCATAGCAGCTAAAGCTAAATTATTCGAGTCCACAGCTAAAGCAATCATGGCATTATTATAACCACGCTTGTTTTCGATATGCGTTACCACCGACCTAGCCACATTTGGTGAATAACCGCAATCAAGTGCTATATCTCTTTTAGTTTCACCTTTAGCACCGAAGGCTCTTTTTGCGTAGGCCATTTGTTTCATAGATGAACCTGTCTTTCTTATATATACCATACAGCTTATATTACCATACCTTGGGTGCTATGGCAATTTTCCAATATTACAACACGAAACAGCGTATTTGACGAGGCATAAGGGGGCATAACACAATACTTATGCCCCGTCAAATCGTCAATGATAGAGCCCTTACAGCAGATAATCGACATAAGGTCCTCAAAAACGGAAAAACTTTCTTTTCAAAATAAAACTCATATATAGCCATATATTATTTCAAAAAAAAAGTTTTTCTCTTTTGATTACCCTTATGTCGATTATAGGTAAATAATGGCTAGTGTTAGCCCAGAAAGGGACAGGCATAAGAAAATAGTTATGCCTGTGTTATGTCGATTTTCTTATATTACCCAATGTTTATGGGGGTAAAAAATCGACATAACAAAACACCCTTATGTCGATAATCATCACGAATCCACCTTTTAAAGACGAAAAATTAAAAATATATTTTTTTTGGAACTTTTCAACCAGGTTTTCAGATCTCTATTTTTATTATGTCGTAAAATTACACGTTTGAAATGTTAAAAAAAGTATAATTTACGCGACGGATGGGTATAGGGACTTCTTTTTTATTATATTGGAGGGGGCTTTATTGAAAGGGGTTGCCCCCATAGTACCCCCCCCCCCCCCCGTCAAAAAAGAGGTGTTTTATTAACAAAAACACAAAAAACGGTGTTATATGATGGGCGTGGTATGGGTGAACAGCTGTTCACTATGGCGTGGCGGTATGCGTGTTTTTGAAAATTAATAAAAGTTATACTAATACCAACCTACTACCACTTAGCCACCACTAAAAAATTTCCCAGTAGCACCTAAACTTTTCACCAATATCACCCCTGCCACAACCACCACCAACCACGCCAATAATGTAAACATCTATCAATAATGACCAAAAACAAGGCGACACAACGCCCGCACACCTACGTAATAAATGCCACCGCCCGCTTTGTACCTTTGTACTCTTATACCAAGCACCACATTTTATATAAAAAGTTATCCACAACTTACCTGTTTGACAAGCACCGCCACATTTGATATACTTATTACATAACAAATTAACAACAAAACATATGAATAAATACGCCAAAGGCTGGAAATTCTACAAGTGTAGAAAATTTAACCCGTTTATACTCTTCCTATTAACTGGAGGATTAACAGATAGATATTAATTAATTAAACATAACTAATAATGATAATATGATAATTGAATAATATTACAGTCTGATACATTGCCACTGTTCAAGCGGTGGCAGTAATTAGCTTGCAATTTAGCAAGTAGAAATATAAATATATGAACACTAAAGAAAAGGATTATTTAATTAGTAGCAATCGGCTGATCAATAGATTAATATCTAGTGGCGAAATTGAGTACATAGGCAAAGGCAATCGCTACAATGATAACTCTGGATTGAATAATGATAAATTTAAATCAGACAATACATATAATTGGGAAATAATGCAGGAAGATGAAGATAATATGACTAATTTATATTACTCATTATCTAATAATTTTGAATTAAAAGAAACTGACGATATTTTAGTATTATCAAAACATGTTGGCGTTGATATCCGTGAAGGTTATGAAGATGATATTATTTTTATCAAAAACAATAACATGCAAACTTTTTATGGAATGATATATGAAAATCTTGACTTAGCTATTGAAAGCGAAGTATAACCCCCCCCCTTATACTCTGCCTACTAGCCACAAACTAGCAGGCAGTAATAAGCGGAGAACTAACCCCGCACTAATAATATAATAATATGCCAAACAAAGTTTATATAAAAATAGAGGGGAACTATGGCACAAGCTTTTCAAGAAGTATTGAGCCACGAGCTTTACGCAAAGCAAGAGAGCAAAACCCAACAGCAAAACTAATTCAAAAGTTTGGGGTTGATACTTCCAAAACAAAATACCCAAAGGACGGGATAAAATATCAAGGAGTACAAAGAATTTTATTTTACGTTGAATTTAATATTATAAATTAATAATATGAACTTAAAAGAAAAACAAGGCTATTCAATAGTCAACAGAAAGCAGGAAATAGACAACCTTATATGTTGGGCTTGTGAGTGTGGCACAGGTAGCCAAAACGATAAAGAATTAATATAAGAGAATATAAACGAAAGATATTTAATTTAAAAACATATAAACACCCGTCAGAAGTTACAGCAAAAGATAAGATAAAAATTGATAAATTAATTAACTATAACTAATATGTACAAAATAAAAGATATACAATTCACAGATAAATATTTTGCGTCTGGCACAATTTTCAAAGATAAAAAACAAGTATGCGAGCAATTAATATCCTATCACTCTAGCGACTGTAATATGGAAGTAGAACAGAAGTTATTTGATACAGGTGATTATAATAAATGCTGGGAGGCTTTATCCCAATTTGAATGGGAACTTATTGCTATTTGCCCAAAATGTCAAAAAGAAATGATAAAACATCATAAAAATTTAGGATATATATGTAATAATTGTTTTATTGCAATGGACAATGATAATAATATCATTGAGAATAGAGGTTAAAACTTTACCCCACAATTAAGCGGGGAATAATAATAAATATATGCAACTAACAAAAAAAGACCTACACAAAACAGAAATGGATTTAGCGTATTTATTTGATGAAAATAAACTAACCCGAGAGGCTATCATTGAACACTTTACAAATCTAATGTGTAAAGTTGATAAAGCCATTTGTGCTAATTGTGAAAGTGAACAACACCCCGATGACATTGAATATCTAGGCGACCAAAAATATCAGTGCCCAAATTGTAAATAATTTAAAACGCTAACTATAATAATATGTCACAACCACTAACAGAAAAGCAAAACGAGCTGGAAGAACTTTACGCAGAGATAGAGCGCAAAGTAGATCCAGATATTAGATCATTAATACATAAAATGATTGATTTAGAACTTGAACTAGAAAAAGAATGTAATTTTTAAATATGATTGATAATATAATATTATACTTCATAATATTAGCTATGATATTTTCGCTAATATTATTGATAAGAAAATAATTTGACAGACAGCGACAGGTTTGATATAATTATAACCAGATAGAACTGGTGTGGATAAATAAAAAATATATGACAAAAAAATGGAAAGTAGAAATGAGAGATACCTGCAAAGTTTGTGGTAAGCCTCTACCTAACGCCCGCTACCGGACTTACTGTTCTAAGAAATGCCGGAAGCTAAGGAATAACAATGAGCAGAATAATAGTGGTTATAGCACAGACTGGCAAAGAAAAAAACGAGATAAAATTGCTAGTGTGCCGGATCCTAATAAATGCCAATGTTTGATATGTGGTAAATGGTATGTGCAAGTTTGCTCTCATGTATATCAGGTACATCATATGACAGCCAGAGAGTACCGTGAGTGGTTTGAATTGGAAGTAAAACGTGGTATTATCCCTGATTGGTACCGCAAGATCAAGGGCGATATAGCGCTTGATAACGAAACATATAAAAATTTGGAAAAGGGTGTTAAATATAGATTTAAGAAAGGCGAAAAAAGGAGTTGGAGTTTATAAGCGATCACCTATAACAATCAAAAAACTCCAAGCCAATATAAAAAAAACACATGAAAAAAGAAATACTTAGCGAAAAATTATGGTATTTAATGAATAATAATTTATCAACTTTTGTTCCACAGTTTGGGGATAACAATAGTATTGAAATAAATATACTGGTTGGTAAAATAAACGAAAAGAAATGTAGTGTTCACGATAAGAATGCTATGATGGGCAGAGTAATTAATCTAATAAATATAACAAAATGACAACATACAAAAAAGGCGATAAAATCAAACTTGTGAAAAAGGGATGTTTGAAATATGCAAATGGAAGTATAGAATCTGAAGATTGGGCAGAGAAAGCATTTAAAGAGGTTGGACTACCCTATGAGATAGGAAGTGTAGCTATCTTTGATAAATATCATAATGTTAATAGTGGTATTCATATTGAGGAATCAGTTTTTAATTTTAGCCCCGAACACGTAGCACTAGCAGAAAAGAATTGGGATAATTTGAGTGTAGAGGATATGTTGGTTGATGAAGATGACGAAAAACAAACGATTAAAGTTTTAGGAATAGCTGGACCAGTTGTTCTTACCTCTGTCATAACCGATTTTAATGTAGTTGGTGATGGCTTTACTATCGATGAATTAGAAGCAAGAGGCTACAAAATAAAACAACCCGAAGAAGAAAAGCCTAAGGAGCGAACAGTCAAGCAGGTATGTGAGGAACTAGGTTACGAAGTTAAAATAATAAAAGAATAACAAAAATAAACATCACCTACTACGAAGTAGGCGGGGAGTAGCCAAAATAGCTTTCCCCGCTCCTGTCAATTAGTACTCCCCAACGTGATACCTACGACGAGTGGGGGAAAAGATTATTACCTTATTCCGGTTACGACTAGAATTAGAGAATACCTTTCCCTTTGGTATTACGTTAGAGTGTATTAATTAATATAAATTTTATGTTTAAAAAAAAACCAATTACAATTGAGGATATCTTTGGCAATAAACATATAGTAGGTTGGAGATTAGCTTTAAAAAATAGCGTGGTAGCTATTTTAGTAGTAGTAGTTTCGTTTATTCTTATTGGTGTTATTTATGTAATGTCAAGACCTGAACTAATAAAATAATATGCAAGAAATAAAAATAACAGAAAGTGGTATATGGGCAATAGTTCTTTCCTTATTTTGGATATGTTTTATTCTTAGTCTTATTAATACCAATTTACAAGATATAAGTAATGAGTTTAAAACATTTAATTTAGAGTCTAACTCTATAGAGGAATATGAATAAAATAAAACAATGGATTAGTGGTAAACCAGTTGAACAAGATTTTCTTTATTGTATTTATACAAATAAAAATAATAAGTATAAAATAGCTGGTTGGCACGGGGTAGTACCACTTTTCAATACAAGAAAATTAGCTCAAGAATATATGGATGATTTATTTATGGAGGTGGAATATGAATTTAGAAAAGTAGAAATAAATGAAGTTTAAAATAACACTATGAATAAAAAGAACCTTGTCTACAAAGCGTTAAAGAAAAGACAGTTTAAATTAGCTTTTATTTTAGTTATATGGCGTATTAATCATATTTGGTATTATAAAACATTTAAAAGATAAATTAGTAAAGTAAATATGAATAAACTTAAAAGATTATTTTGTAAACATAATTATAAAGCTTTAGAAAATAGTTACATCTTATTAGGCTGGTATGAATGTACTAAATGTAAAAAACAGAAATATAAAGGAGATAACACAGAATTTACACACTTTAAGATAAATTAATATATATGAATAACCTAGTAGCCAGCAAAGAACTTTGCGAACAATTCGTTAAACTTGGAATTAAATTCAAGACTGTCTTTTATTGGACTGATGAGGATATAGTTTTAATGCCTGAAGTTCATAATAGAAAGTGGAAAGTTACAATGACTAAAGGCTTATATCCGAAAGCTAAATATATCCCAGCCCCGACAGCTAGTGAGATAATGGAGAAGTTGCCCAGAGTATTACATAATAAAGGAAAAGCTTATTATTTAAGAATTGAACCAGAATTTGAAAATAATGGGTGGGCTTGTCAATATTCAATAATAACAGGACAAACTTTATATTTTGAAGAAAAAAAGAAACTAAAGAACGCTTTATCTTTAATGTTGTGTTTTTTAATAAAAGAAAAACTAATTAATTAACTGTATAAATAATATGAAAGTTAAACAAATCATCAGCACTCATAAACGTATCAAGAAATCACAACCTTTACAAAAAGGTTATAAACGAGTAATGGCTATAATGGAAAATAGTACTACTAGACATATAGACGTACCATCTTAAAAGGAGATAGCTAATGAGAACCTGTATAATATGTTCAAGATGTTGTGAAGGTAGATTATGCAATCAGTGTCAATCAAAAGCAAACGAAGCAAAGGAGCTTTTAAATGCAGAAGCAAAGCCGAAGACCACGCAGGAAAGCAAGAAAGTTCAAACGCAGAAATGGTCAGACAAGGTCGTTCAAAAGAAAGGTAAATAAATGAATGGTAAAACGAAAGTAGGTCTTCTCACTATTTGCGAATGTGGAAAAGTGAGAGGGCAACACGGCTGGCTAGAAATAGACCTCACTAATATGACAAAGCTTATTGATAAAGCTGATACTATCGTAAATGAGGAATGTGATGTTTGCCAAAGGCTAAGAGAAAGGTTGGAGATGCTAAGAGAA
>Ga0222679_1000055_pt1 | contig 45600 bp, 70 predicted proteins | sample AntAcemetagen939_FD_179843 | JGI IMG/M metagenome (GOLD analysis project Ga0222679, IMG submission 179843) | Saline water microbial communities from Ace Lake, Antarctica - #939 | ecosystem: Environmental > Aquatic > Non-marine Saline and Alkaline > Saline | place: Antarctica: Ace Lake...
GTCAGTGGAAAGATATTACGCAGACGACAAAGGATTTGAAAGGTTCTTCTAAAATATTGATAGACACAGGCATTCTTCGAAATGCGATAACGTGGGTGGTGAGATAATGTTACCAGATATGTCAGATGTTTTACGATCCTGGGAAAGAACGATCATCGTGAAAACAACAACACGGGCAACAACGAATTTCGTCGAAACTGATACGGTTGTGTTTAGGGATCAGCTTATCGTCGTTCAAGTTGCAGAGAAAGAAGCGCTTAACTCAGTAACGATAAACTGGGCATTACAATACCTTCAATTACACACCAGAGAAGCCCTCGAATTGGAAGAGCTTGTACAATTCGATGGAAAGGACTATAAAGTTATTCAGGGTGGAGATTGGAATGGTTATGGGTATATAGAGTGTATCGCCGAAGAAACTGGACGTCCTTTAGTAACTGAAACGGTAGTGCCATAATATGAATGAAGGCTTGAGAAAAACAGCAATGTTCGTTCGTGATCTTCTCGGATATACCGACGAAAGTCTTATTCGAATAGGTCGTCTTAACTTTACCCTCGACGGTTTTGAGAAGGATTATATCGGTATCGATAGCGTCATATCAGCGAAGCGGCTCGGTAGCGGTCAATACTTCGATGCGACAAACGAGATAATGGAGTATCAAGAACAATGGATGCTTCCGGTAATAATTTCGTTTTACGGTGATTTAGCTTCGACGACGGCGAGCAAGTTTTCTCTTTATCTCCAATCACAATCATCAATCGAATTACAAAAGACTCTCGGAATCGCAGTACATAAATCTTCTGGTCTTACCGACATTAAAATTTTAACTGGTCAGAAGTATAACAATCGTATAGAATCAACAATTAACGTACAGTATAGTATCTCAGCAAATATCGACACTTTACGGATAGATACAGCAGAGACAACATTAATCATAGATAATTAAGGAGCTAGTCAATGAGCGCAAATATCAGTAATGTCATCAATGTTTCTCTTTCCGCTGACGGTGAAATAGCAGACAGAGATCAAATGAACGTCGTAGCAATTATGACATCTCAGCAAGACGGAACAATTTCGACAGCTAATCGCTATGAAAGATATATCGACGCCGCAAGCGTAGCCTCAGACTTCGGTTCTGATAGCGCGATGAGTTTATATGCAGCGAGCTTTTTTGCAACACAGCCGAACTCTATTAACGCAGGTGGAGCACTGGTCGCAGGATATTGGAGGGGCGCAGAAGAAACAGTCGCTGCAACATCAGCAATACTAACAGGAGCGCAGATATCAGAAGCAACTCTTGTAAGTCAATTACAAGAAATCTCTGATGGATCTATGAGCATCGACATCGACGGCGCTACCGAAGCACTAACAACAATGGATTTCAGAGAAGTCACAGAGATGTCAGATATCGTAACTGTTATTGATGACAAGTTATCAGGCGGCACAGCGAGTTATAATTCTAGCAACCTAACTTTCCTTATAACATCAGATACTACTGGCGTGGCGAGTTTAATCACTGTAGCGTCTACCGGTGCTACCGGAACTTTTGTGGGAACATTACTTGGACTAGCGTCAGGAACAGGAGCTGTAGCAACGCAAGGAGCTGATGTCGTTGTTTTATCAGTAGAGACAAAGACAGCGGGAATGACAGCGTTGAAAGCCGCTATCAATATCAAAGGTGCGATGTTCATCGACAAACCTTCTGATGCTGACGTCGCTCTCTTAGCAACATGGTCGCAGGCAAATGATGTTCTTATGTATGACGTCTTTAGCGATACAGATAATCTTGTCGTCGATACAACAAATATCGTCTGGTCTATAAAGCTTGCAGGACAAACAAACTATCGCATGCTTTATAGTAAGTCGGCAAACAGAAAGATGGCAGCATCTTACATGTCACGAGTTCACAGCGTTAATTTTGGCGCAGAAAACTCCGCTATCACGATGCATTTGAAACAGCTATCAGTTCCCGCAGAAGATTACACTCAAACACAGATCACTAACGCAAAAACCGTTGGTCTTGATCTTTACACTACTATAAAGAATACTTCTGTTGTACTAACAAGCGGAGCGAATGATTTTGTAGATAATCGATACAATATCATAGCTTTCATCGATGCTTTGCAAACTGATTTATACAATTTACTTGCATCATCAGGAACAAAAATACCTCAGACGCTTCAAGGCGTTAATCGTTTAGTCGATCAAGCTGAAAAGACAACTAGAGAGTTTGTAAGAGCGAGCGTTTTTGCTCCTGGAACTTGGACTAGCACAGATTTCTTTGGTAATGTTACAACGTTCAATCAGAACATCGAAGATAATGGATTTTATTTCCTTGCAGGTTCTTTAGCAGATCAGTCTGTTGCAGATCGTGCGGCTAGGAAGTCACCGGTTATTTCTGGCGCTGTAAAAAATAGCGGCGCGATTCATTCAGCCGATTTGGTAATATACTTTAATCTTTAAAAAAGAGGCTTAACAATGGCTACAATTTCAGTTTCAGCAAGCGCAACTACACTCGTTCTTAACGGGACGGCAATAACAGATACAGTATCAGGTGATATCATAACACTCACGCCAGTAAATCCCGCAACGGCTCAGATCAACGCTTCAAACGGCGGAGTTAATATTAATGAACGCACAGACAAGGGCGTTTTTGATCTTGTTATCAGAGTTCAGAGATTCAGCGGTTCAGATGTTTTCTTAAACAATACCCTTCGCGTATCTCCTCCAACTGTTTTAAACGGATCGCTAAAAGAGAATTTTACACGTGACGGATCAGATTTCGTGGAATCGTATTTACTAGAAAGCGGAAGCATAACTACACAGCCGACAAAAACTGTGAACGACGAAGATGGTAATGCTCTTTCAGAGTATACGATTCGATTCAGAAATGCTACCCGCAACCTCTAGGACGTAAATTTTTATGAATGACGAAGAATTAAAAGCTATTGCCGCTTTAGAAGCCCAGAATATGATAAAAGCTGTCTATGAAGATGGAGAAGCTGAAATCAATGGTCGCGTATATACTTTGACTAAGACAACGCATAAGAAAAGGCGAAAGATTTTCGCTTTTTTCACGTCAGTTAAAGAAGGCGATTTTTCATTCCTTGAATCAAAAGAGTTTGAAGAGGTTGAAAAGGTAATAAGCAATATAATATTATTTGATGGAGACCTTCTATCACGCCTTCCAGATCACTGGGAGACCTATCCAGAAGATTATATACTCTTTGTCAGTACCATGATGGGGGCGCTAAGTTACCCTTTTTTGAGAGGCGCCGCTGGAAGCTCAAAGTAGGCTTACCACCGGCAGAGCCTAGTCTTATCGAAAAAACTAATATTACCGATGACGATATGACTGTCTTTTACTTATCAAAGCAAGGTTATGGTAGTATCGTAGAAATAAGAGAACTCGATACGACCGAATTTCTTGATCTCATAGAGTTCGAACAGATAACAAAAGCGATAGAGCAATACAGCATCGCTGAGGCATCAAGGGGTTAATCATGGCAGTCGTAACAGAACTCGTCACAAAATTCGTTTTCCAAGGGGATACAACGAAACTTGCTAATTTCAATAAAGGTATGGGAAAGAGTATTCTTCTTCTTGGAAGTTTTGCCGCCGCCGCCGCCGCTTCAGCTGTTGTTTTTACAAAGTGGACAAACAATATTCTTTCATCGCTTAATCCGATAATTCAGCTATCGAAGCAGATAGGTATCTCAGTACAGACAATTCAAGAACTAGGCTTCGCAGCAATAATGAGCGGGTCGAGTTTAAGCGCTATGGAAGGAACATTATCGAGCCTCACTAACAAGATAGGAAAATCTGCTCTAAGTGGAGACGCTGATTTCTCAAGGCTTGGAATTTCTGTAAGGAAAGCTACCGGAGAGATAAAAACCGCCGACGAAGTGTTGGGTGAAATATCAACACGATTTAGAGAGCTTAATTTTTCGCTTGCACAGCAGCGCTCGATGGCGTCGTCGCTTGGAATCGATCCGTCACTTATTGAATTGCTCGGTAAAACTTCTAATGAGCTTAAAGATCTACAAGATCAATCAAAAGGTTTTGGAATACTTACGGCGCAGCAGGTTTCTCAAGTAGAGTCATATAACAAATCAATTCAGCGCCTAAGCTTCGGATTTGATGGGATGAAAAACTTAATCGCCATCGGGCTTGCTCCAGAACTTGAAAATCTTGCAAATGGCTTTAATACTTTTTTATCCGAAAATGGAAATGAAATTATATTCTGGGCAAAAACTACAATTGAAACTTTAGCAATGGTTGGAAGCGCAATAAAGAAAACTGCGCTTCTCCTTACAGGTATTGTTTTAGCTCCCGTTTTTGTTGCTGAAGATCTCACCATGCCTCTGATCGGAGGGAAATCTGAAATCGCAGAAAGAGTGTCTTCTCTTATTAAAAGCCCGAATTTTGTAGGTGGGAAGATCGGAGAGTTTTTCGGTCGAGGAGGAGAAAGTTCATCTGTCACCCAGAACAACTCTATACAGATAAATACAAATATCGAAGACGTTGGCGAGGTTATCGCGAACAGTGTGCAATATCAGCTTGAAGATGCTCAGACTCAGGCAGTAGGTAGCGGAGGTGGTATGTAATGTCTATTATTAAAGATTTCATCGACGGTCATTTTCTTCCAATCAAAACAAAAGAAATTGGTATCGGCGGATTTACTGCTCTTGTAAGAACGCGCGAAAGATATATAAGAACGTCAAGCGTGCCGACAACATATCTTGAAGATGGAAGTCATATAAACGATCATATAATCAGAGATCCTCTTTTCCTTTTAATCGAGGGAAATGTTTCAGACGTACACATTCGACCATCAAAAGTGATAGAGGCTATAAAGAGAACACAGGGATACATCGGTATAATAACGCAATATATTCCTGAACGAACAGAAGCTCAAGCAAACAAAGTCGAAGAGATAACAAACAATTTTATATCTGCAGTAAATCAAATCGACGCCGCAATAGAAGCAGGAGAACAGCTTTCAGGGTTTATCGGTCTTATCGATTCTGCTTCAAAGAGCAACGTTGAAGCTTTCATCGGAGACATGGAATCTTATTACCAGAGCGATCAGCTCATGGAAATTGACACAATATCGGGACTGCATAAAGACATGAGAATTACTCATCTTGAAATCGAGCGTGACAACGAATTCAACGCCATCTCATTCAGGATAGAAGCACAGCAACTACGATTCGCAGACAGCATTTTTACTCAAATAGCACTTGCTCCTTCTCCTTCGAAAGGAACAGACGGAGCGACTGAAAATCTAGAGGATAAAGGTGTTCAGAAAGGCGGAGATATGCCAACATCATCGCTTGCCTATCTTTTACAAACATTCGGATTTTAATATGTCAAAAGTTATTCAAAATATCGGCTCAGAATCTATACAGCGACATACGATATTATTCGGCGACGCTGAAATAATACTGACATTGAGATTCTATTCTAAGAGTTCGATGTGGTGTATGGATGCTGAATACGGAACTCATGCAGTTCGTGGGATAAAGTTATCAGTCGGTGTATTACATATCCTTAGCCAGAATCTCCCTTTTGATTTTGTAGTTCGCGATCTTTCTGGTAATGGAATCGATCCTTTCAAGAGTGAGGATTTCAGCGAGGGGCGATGCGCTCTTTATCTTCTCGAATCCTCTGACATGGAAAGCATTCGAGGGGTTGAAGTTCCAGAATGATAACTACAAAATTCAACAGAGATTTTAAGCTAACTATAACCGTCAACGGAATCGATACGGTTATTAAGCCACCGATGAAAGTTGTCTTTAGCTGTATGAAATCAATAAGCGGACAACTTAACAAGATAAGGATTAAGGTTTATAATCTCAGCCCATTGAAAAGGCTTGCTATCGTTAAAGATGTCGAAGAGGTAAAGCTGATTCCAATTTCTTTTTCAGTTGGATATAAAGACAGACTTGAACTCATGTTCAAAGGCAATATCAATAAGTGTTCGAATGAGCGAAGGGGAGCGGATATAACAACGTCAATCGATGCTTACGACGGTGGCTTCGATTACATGAACTCTTTTACAAGCTCAACAGTTTTAGGCGGCGAAGAAGTCATAGCTGAGATTCTAAGGGATATGACGCATACAGAGAATGGAAAGATAACGCCTCGTCCTGTTCTAACGCGTCCGAGGGTTCTGGTGGGTAATTCTATAAAGCTGATAAACGATGCTATTGGAGAGGATGAGACGTGGTATATCGACGATGAAAAGCTCTATGTGATAAACGAAGACGACATCACGAGTAGCTATATACCAGTTGTTAACGCAAAAAGCGGACTAATAAGCACACCGACAAGAGAAGCAAGCCTTGTAACATTTAAGATGCTAATCGATCCGACAGTAAAAATCGGTCGAGCAGTAAAGCTTATTAGCAAGACAGCTCCTCATCTTGACGGAATATATAAAATAATAAATGCAATTTATGATGGCGATAATTATGGTGAAGCTTGGGTACAAACGTGTACTGGGATGCTTAATACTGAATTGGTAACAATATAATGACTAGCAAGCAACTAATCGACGTACTTGATATAGCGTTAAAGAGCGCACTTGCTAACGTGCATACGGCAGTTATTGCCGTTGTTACGAAAGTCAATGCTACGACGATAAACGCTCGCCCGGTTATAAATAGAGCTGTAAAAGGCGAATCTATAGAGCTTCCTGAATTCGTAGAAGTTCCTCCTATTTTTATGCAGGGCGGAACTAGTTATACGGCTCACCCGATAGCGATAGGAGATTATTGCCTTCTTATAATAAGCGAGCGATGCTTCGATAGGTGGTACGATGGACAAGATTTTGTTAGCCCTGCAGAACTTAGAATGATGGATTATAGCGATGCTTTTGCTATCGTTGGAATAAACCCTTTAAGCAAAGCAATAGATATACCTACGACGATAAAAGAGGTCGGTGACAAAGAGTATATAGGAAACATAGATCACACAGGAAACTATAAACTTACTGGAAAATTTGATCAAAAAGGTAATATGACCATTGTCGGCGATCTTAATCTTACTGGAGACCTGATTATAACTGGTAATATACTATGCTCTGGAAATATAGCGGCGGCGAGCTTTAGCGGTGTAGCAGGTGCGCCGATGTCAAGTACTGTAGACTTCGAGACCTCTGGTGAAGTTACAGCGAACGGGAAGACGTTATCAGCTCATACACATAACTACACATGGACTGATCCGGCAGGAAGTGGAACAACGGCGTCGCCAAACTAGAGGTTTTTTTATGAGAGTAGCAGGAATAACGAGCGAGGGCGACTTCATCTTTGGACGTGGAAAGGCGTCATATAAGACTAAAAGCAATGCTATCGCGCAGAATGTTGTAACGCGATTGAGGTCTTTCAAAAATGATTGGTTTCTTGATATCGATGCGGGTAGCGATTGGATTGACATTATGAGTTCGAAAAGTAATACTGATAATATCAAAAGTGCTGTTGAGAAATCGGTGTTACAGACGGTCGGAGTAAAATCGATTTCAAAGCTTGAAATAGAAGAAGATAGAAAAAATCGGGCGATAAGTATTATAATAAATTATAACGATGTCTTTGACGTTGAAAATTACGAAGAAATTGAGATACTACCATAAAACAAAACGGAGACAAAAAATGACTGATAAAACAGAAGAGAAACAGGACGAACCTAAAATTACATATTCAATGAAAGAATCTATTGTTATGAATTTAAGCACTGGAGCAGAATTTATATTTCCAATAAAATTGAGTCATGAAAAAATTCTTGAAGAGCTTCGTGTAATATATAATACGATAAGTAAACAACAACAAGAAGCCATTGCAATACAAAACGAAGAAAAAATAAAACTTGTTGAAGTTAAGCATGAAGAAGGCAGGTTAAAAACTCCTGCTAAAAAGACAGCTAAAGTTTTAAGAAAAGACATGGCTATGAAGCCTGAGAAAGTTTCAAAGAAAAAATAATAGTAATCTAGGGGTCGACAGATGAAACCAAATTTTACAGAAGACGGCATCGAAGTACAGACTTTCGACGAGATCGTAACGGAATTATCTGACGGCTACAAGACCATTTATGGCTCAGACATCAATCTTGATTCTGATAGCCCCGATGGTCAAAGGGTTGCTATAGAAGCACAGGCGAGGCTCGATCTTCAATCGTTCGGGATTCAACTGTATAATCAGCTCGACCCTGATTTTGCTATCGGACAAGCTCTTAACAGGCTTGTAAAATTCTCTGGAATAAGTCGTCAATCTGCTGTCAGATCGTACGTTTCTGTCACAATTACAGCCGATCGATCTGCTACTTTGCCGATAGGCTACACAGTATCAGATGATATCGGTCAAAACTGGAAGACTTTAGAGACTGTAAGCATAGTATCTGGAGCTAACACAACAACATTATACGCCGAGAATTTTGGTGCGATATCGACAGGGGTGGATAAAGTTACTATTCCTGTAACGATAATCATCGGTGTTTTATCAGTAACAAACGCGGCGATAGCTACAATAGGAGAAGATGAAGAGACCGACGAAGACCTCAGAATTCGCCGAAACCTTTCTCTAGCTACGCCAGAAACAAGTTCTATTTCTGGGCTATATTCAGCCCTAGCAGATATTAAATCCGTGACAAAGTTAAAAATATATGAAAACGATACTGATTCAGTAGATGTAACTCTTACTCTTGATCCTCATACGATATGGTGTATTGTTGAAGGTGGGACTAATGCTGAGATAGGCGAGGTTCTCGCTAAAACAAAGAACGCAGGCACAGGTTTAAAAGGTGGTGTGACAGGGACATATAATGAAGAGATTACGTTGCCTGATGGAACTACTTTTACTTATGCTCATAATATGCTTTTCGACATCCCTAGCCCAACTGAACTATATGTCAAGATGACGCTTACCGAAAAAGACCCCGCTTTTCCAATCGTTACAAGCCTAGTTTCAGAAGCTTTAGTTGCGAAGAAATATGATATAGGAGAGAACGCAAGTGCTAGCGAACTATATAGTATCGTTTATGGAGCAGGTGATACGTTCGTTGCAACAGGTCTTGAGGTTGGACTTGACGGAATCACATACACAGCCGCAAGTCAGGCAGCTACAGCAGAACAAAAGTTCACTATCTCAACAGCTAATATTGCTATAACAACGGCTTAAAAATGAGTTATACAAGCGAATACGAAGATCTTTTAATAAAACAATACTGGGAAAAGACGAATGCTCGCGCAGAAATAGCTTTGCAATCTGGAACCTGGGAAAGGGTATTCGACTTCTTAAAGTCATTCGAAGTAGAGTTTGATATTGACGAAGCTACGGGAGATAGGCTTAATATAATAGGTCGCATCGTTGGAGTTGATAGGGTCGTTCCTTCTGTCCTGGCTAAGGTTTTTTTTGGATTCGACGACAATCCAAACTCAACAGAATTTGATGATAAATTTGTTGATCTTGGCGAGCTTGGTGTGATGTATAATAAATTTTCATCTCAATATGATGATTTGGAACTTGACGATCCAGACTTTCGCTTTTTTATTAAAGCTAAGATAAGAAAGAATATCGCTCATGGTATTATGACTTCTGCTGATTATGTATCGATGCAAATTGCTATTGTTGATTTATTTGAAGGTCTTGCTTACGTCCAAGATAATTTTGATATGAGCTTAACACTACATATAAGCCCTCTTGTTAATGATGACAGAGTTCGTATCATCATAGCACTCGGAGTTCTGCCAAAGCCTCAAGGAGTTAGATATATCCTTGTACAGTCAGACCCGACAAATAATTTCGGGTTTTCCAATAATGTTAATTGCAAAGGCTTTAAAAATAAAGACGATCCTCTCGTTGAAGCGGGCGGGTATTTTTTAAGAAAACTATTATAGAAAGGTAATGAAATGGCTAAAATTGTTAGATATAACGGAAACTTGGCGGCTTTTGGCTCTAATGCCGCAGGAGTTGAAAGAACTGTTTTTGGAGGAGTTCTACAATCCGACACGCTTGCTGATAATATCAACGCGGATTTTCTTACGGGATGGGGAATAGTGAGCGCAAGCACGCCGCCGTCGAAGCAGGATTTCAACGGTCTTGGATACACAACAACGTTTCTTTTATCATATCTGCATCAAATGGGGATTGCCGAGTGGAATTCTTCACAAGAATATTATCTTGGGTCGGCGACGATAACGGCAGGAAATCTTTATATTTCTAAAGTTACGCCTAACACAGGCAATAATCCTGCTACAGATACAGTAAGCTGGAAATTGATGGCTGCGATGGAAGACCTCGAAGATGCTGTTAGCATAACCTATGACAATATTGCTTCAGGACTAGCGGCAACAAATGTACAGGATGCCCTTGACGAGCTTTCTATCTCTAGCAGTATAACTTATGACAATGCGATATCAGGCTTGGCGGCAACGAATGTAAAAACTGCAATCGACGAACTTGTTGTCGAGGCGGGTATTCCCGCAGGCGCAGTACAATTTTTCGCAATGGCTACAGCTCCTACCGGATGGCTACAGGCAAACGGAGCGGCAATATCAAGGGCGGCATACTCTGTTCTTTTTGCGGCGATAGGAATAACATATGGTGCTGGCGATGGCGCATTGACTTTCAACATTCCCGACATGAGAGGACAGTTTGCCAGAGGTTGGGACGACGGTGCAGGAGTTGATATAGGTCGTGTCATGGGATCGAATCAAGATGACGCACTTGAACAACACTCTCACTATTCTGGAATCGGCGCACAATCATCGGAACTTGATGCTTATTGCAAAGCTGGATATACGACAGACGTTCTCGGTGGAGGACGGCACGTTCAGGGTGAAGATGCTCCGAGTGGTGTTAATGGTGTTACAAGCGGGGTGTTAAGTTCAGGTGCATCAATATCAGGAGCAAAAGAAGGCGCAACGACAAGCGCAAACACTGCACAAGCAGAAACACGAGTCAAAAATATCGCATTGTTTGCGTGTATAAAATATTAAGAGGTTGATAGATGACTAAAATTGCAAGATTTACCGGAAACCTCACGGCTTTCGCTTCGACAGCGACAGGAACGGAACGGACTGTTTTTGGAGACACTGCTCAATCAGATACTATCGACGATAATGTGAATTCAGATTTTCTTCTTGGGTGGGAAATTGTAACGGCAAATGATGCTCCCGCACTGCAAGACTTTAATGGTTTAGGTTTTACGTTGTCTCAAGTGTTGGCTTACATTCATCAGATGGGAATTGTTGAATGGAGAACTCTCCAGGAGTATTATCTTGGATCGGCGGTAGTCCATGATGGCAAGGTTTATGTATCGCAGACGACTCCAAATACGGGAAATGACCCTTCGTCTTCTCCAGATAAATGGAAAGATATATCGGGCGGGAGGACTATAGTGGCTACGGCTGACGCGACACCTACAGCGATTTCCACGATAGCCGTACCAGAGAATTCATGTATAACTATCGAAGCTAAAATAAATGGAATCATCGATGACTATTCTGCGGCGGTCGGAGGTACGATAACTTACACCGTTCGTAGGGTCGGCGCAGGAGCGGTTGAAGTGGGAGTGCCGAGCATTGTTTCTGTCCATGATTCAGGGACAGGAGTGCCTGCGATTGATGCAGATGTTTCTGGAAACAACATTCGTCTTCTTGTTACTGGGGTTTTAGCTGAAGATTGGAACTGGGTTGCAAGTTATAGTTACAACTTCACAGTTTAATTTAAGGTGGAGGATTAACAGTCCTCCAAGTGTCTCCATATCTTTCTCAATATTATGCTAGATATGTTGGCTCTGCTACAAGGGAATTTATTAGCTAACTCTTCTTGTGTGAATTTTCCGGATTTGTATAGAGATCTTATTTCTCTTACATTTTCGTCAGTAAGTTTAGACAAGGCACTATCTTCTCCTTTTAGATGTCTGTCTCTTTTTTTATTTATCATGTCGTCCATATTATCCTGATGAGTTCCTAAAAATAAATGTTCGGGATTGACACATGACCTAACGTCACATTTATGTAGAATAAACATTCCTTTTGGAATTTCTCCGTTGTGAATTATCCATGATAAGCGATGAGATAGTACGTATTTACCAATGTGTCTGCTTGCTCCATATCCATCTCGTTTTACATGCCCCGTCCATATCCAGCATCCGTTCTCTTGTTTTTCAATGTACTTAAAAAACCGTTCTTCTATGATATTAGGTAGATGATAATGCTTGATATGACATTCTTTAGAGCAGAAATGATTTTTATATATTTCGATTTGACTGAGATTCTTTTTAAACTCTTTTTTGCAGAAAAGACACTTTACAAGAGCTGGTTTTGGTCTGAATTCCGAGTAACATTCTCTAGAGCAGAAATGGAGTTTAGTCCTTTTCAGAGCATATGGAAAAATATCAAATTCTTTAGAGCAGAAATCACATTTGACTTTCATACTATAGACCTCTTGAGTTAGAGATTAAAAGAATGCTGCAGGCTCTCATCTACTCACTGACGAGACTCGGGAGCTACCCTAACCAACAGCACAAATATCAGAGAAAGGCACTTTTCGGACGTACGACCCCTATCTCTTGCTTTTATATATACCACAATTTAGAATAAAAATAAATAGAAATCCGGGGATACCATAGGTATCATATAAATACAATTAATCATATCTTGACAATCATTTAAAAATGAATCATACATAATATATATTTCAGTATCATTATTTTTAGATTAACGGAGAAAAATAAATGACTTACGACCCTTTTCAGATGAGAGATGCTCAACAACAACTTATGCCTTTCTTATCGTCAGATGACAGTAGTTGGTACTCATACGGTGGAACTCCGAATATCGTTTTTATAGGAGCCGCTGTACCTAATATAGCACTTGATGTTGCTGGGTGGAAACTCCTAAAAATAACCTATGACGCAAAAGGTAATATAGTACGAGTTCGTCAAGCGACGACAGGAACGAATACTTTTGTCTTACGAGATCATGTCATCGACAATTCTGTCGGAGTTACTATCACAGCAATATCGAAAGCTCTGATCGCAGAAGTTCAGACAGATACCGACCATGATTATTCGACAGGGGATAGAATTGAGATTATAGGTAGTGATGCCACCGAAGCCAACGGCGATGGATACGGAAGCATCATGTATAAGATAAAAGTAACAGGTGTTAAAAAATTCACTCTTGTCGATGTCAATACCGATCTCGATGTTGATTCGTCAGGATGGGCTGCGGCAGGAACATCGGGAACTGTATATAAAAGATCATACGGAAACTGTGATTATACATAAAATTTTTGGGAGTAGAATAATATGACAGCACAAGTAATCGACGCTATCACTAGACAATTGACAACTGTAGGAATGAGGGTTGTCCCGTTTGAGGGCGTTCCTAAGATCACAGATTTTGGCTATACGGTAGGAACGCTTGGAAGAAATAAAGCTACGGAAGATTTTTATATCCTTCGCAATAATACAGCAAATGCAGCTCAATGGGAAAAACTATCATCATCGACAACTGACTTTTATGATGATGTTCTTTCGATAGCTGATGCAACACTTTCCCCTCCTAGTGAAATTGTTGGAGCAAGATATATTCTTGACAGATCAACTCCAGTTCACGCAGATTGGGATGGCGCTATCGGTGATGATGTTGTTCAGTATGACGGTGCAACGTGGATATCAACGACGCCTTCGTCTGGAGGTTTCTGTTATGTTCTTGATGAGACTACTTTGTATATTTTCTCGTCGAGCTGGAATAATATTACAGCGGCTATCCCTGATGCCACGACGACAACGAAGGGCGTAGCGTCTTTCGATCAGTATGACTTTAATGTTTCGTCAGGTGCTGTTTCGCAACGCCCTGGTAGCGGAGTATGCTTCGTCGGAAAATGGGGGAATGACGCCGCCGATGGTCTAACATATAGTAGTGCAAAGCTGACGATACAAGCTGCTGTTACGGCTTGTACAACGGGAGGCACAATACTTGTTCACCCCGGGACATATACAGAGACAGTAACGAACGACTGCAGTAATATGAGCCTTATCGCTGTAGGCAAGCCAAATTCTGTAATTATTACTCAAGCCGATGCCAACGTCGTTGACTTCGGAATCTATACTGGATTGCAATATAAGGGTTTCACAATACAGTGTACTGCTGCAACGTCGGCGATAAATACAGTGCAAGGAACATCAGGTTTATGTGCTTTTAAAGAGTGTCATCTAAAAATGACATCTTCTGCCAATATCGTTGCTGTTGCTCAACCTGCTGTCGGCGCTATAACTGACCCTGGTGCTGGCACTGCTGGCACGCTGAAGGTTATTCTAGGGAAGGTGTCTTATGCTCATACTGGTGCTTGTGGCGGAACTGCTAACAAGGGAGCTTTTAAAGTAGAAGATGGTGGTGTAATAGAACTTGGGCTAGTAAAGGACGCTACTATCAACAACAGCGGTACAGCTCTTGTTACGGGAACTGGTATAGATACGTCATCGACAGGCGTTTTCAAATTTTATGAAAATGACATTACTGTTAATGATGCAGATGCTTTAGTTGTTGCTGGACTTGCACACCTAGGCGGAACAGGAACAGATCACGAACACCGCAGAAACAATATTCATGTTAATATTGGTGCTACAAATGCTGGCTATGGAATTTTTACTGGTGATACAGCCTCGACAACATGTTCCTTTTTCAACCATATCCACGTTACAGATATCGGCGGCTCAAGTTATGGCTTTAATGTCGGAACTGGCTCGACACTAATTTCTCAGCTTGATGATATAGTCGCTGCTGACGGCAATACTATTTCTGGAACGTTTATTCAAGTCAATTCTCCGTCCGATGGCAATTGGTCGATATCGGGAGCTTTAACTCTAGGTACTAATTTAGCACCGGAATACGGCGGTGCTATGGCATGGTCTACTATAACAGGAGCTACTTCAGGAGTAGTCGGCAATGGTTATTTCTGTAATCATGCGGCGACCAGAGTCGTTGTTACGCTTCCTGCCGTGTCGGCAGTCGGAGATATAGTCGCAATCGCAGGTGTTGGCGCGGCTGGTTGGGAAGTCGCTCAGAACGCAGGTAATATCATACATTCAAATGGTTATGCGACGACAACAGGTATTGCAGGAAAATTAGAAAGCACACAGACTGATGACTGTATATCTCTTATCTGTTTTGTTGCAAATACAGAATGGAAAGAAGTAAGTATTACAGGTAACATAACAATTATTTAACTAAGGAGTCAAATTATGACAACTATAAACGCGATAGGCACCCAGATTCCCGTTGAAGCTGGAAAGGGTGGCACAGGACTAGATACAGTAACGGCACATTGCCTCACTTTAGGCGATGGCACAAATCCGTTGAACATTATGGCAATAGCGACCGACGGACAAATTCCGATAGGAAAGACTGATAATGATCCAGTATTCGGAACTCCAGGCTCTACTGATAGCACGATAGCGTGGACATTAGGAGCAAACACTCTCACAGCACAAGCTCGTGCAGGTACAGAAGCTGTTACAGGTGTCGTTCAATACGCGACTGCGGCTCAAACAACGACAGCGACATCAGAGGCTCTCGCTGTTCATCCTAAAGCCTTAGATACCCGCCTCGGTGTACAGACGGATCACGGTGTAATGATCGCTGGCGGTGGAGCAGGCTTCAATCTTGCGGCTACAGCAGAAGGAGCAACAGGAACTCTTCTCACAGGTGTAACAGGTGACGCTCCAGTGTTTACTACTGCGACATATCCTGCTACTACTTCTCAGGGCGATATCCTTCTTAGTTCTGCTGCTAATGTAATTTCAGCTCTTGCTAAAAACACAGACGCAACTCGTTATCTTTCAAACACCGGAGCTGACAACAATGCAGCGTGGGCGCAAATAAACGTTGCAAACGGCGTGACTGGAACTCTTCCTGTTGCAAATGCTGGTACTGGGCAAACGACGTACACCGACGGACAAATCTTGATCGGTAATACGACTGGAAATACTCTTGCTAAAGCTACGCTTACAGCAGGCGCAGGTATCGGAATCACGAACGGTAATGGTACTATAACTATTGCTGCAACGGCGTCTGGTATGGGTTTTGAAGCTGTTACTGATACAACAAAACAAGCTGTTGTAGACACTGTATATACATGCGATAACGTAGCACTGGTTACTGTGACATTACCTGATACTGCTGCTGTAGGTAGCACCGTAGGTATTATCGGAAAAGGTGCAGGCCTCTGGAAGATCGCACAGAACGCTTCTGAGGAAATACATGCAGGAACAACAACAACAACAAATGGCGTTGGTGGTAGTCTAGCAGCGACTGAACAGTATGACATCGTTTATCTTGTGTGTACAGTTGCAGACACAGAATGGACAGCAATACAGATGGTCGGAAACTTAACTGCTGTTTAATCAATAACTTATGTAATATTGAATTATATTGCGCCGGTCGTTATGATGGGCGCATATTTAGACATTAAAAGAAGGAAATACAATGGCTATAGTAAGCTCAATAAATAATAGCTCATACCTTAATACATCTCTATCTACCGATCTTACGGCTGATGGTGTTAAAGTGATTCTCACAGCAAATGAAGCTCATACGTTCGGTGATGCAGTGATCTTAGGTGCGTCAAGCGAAGCTTATCTTGCTGACGCTTCTGCGATAGCAACAAGTCGAGTTATGGCAGTTTGTATTTCTAGTAGCGTTTCGGCTGATGCGAAGGGTCAATATTTACTAATGGGAATTGCTCGTGATGATAGTTGGAACTGGTCAGCACCTGGTGTTCCTATTTATTTGAGTTTGACAGGAACTATAGGTGCGACACTCACTGAGACCGCTCCCTCGGCAAGTTCCGAAGCTGTTGTTATAGTTGGCATCGCTTTGTCTGCTACTTTGATGCTGGTGAACCCGAATAGCGCGATCGTGGAAATAGCGTGATAGCGTAAAAAATGATGTGAGCCATTGCATCGTATAACGCAATATGATATAATATATCTAAGTAAAAGATTAGGTATATTATGAAAATAAGAATTTGTAAAATATGCGAAAAAAAATTTAATCCTAGTGGAGAATGTCTTAAGAAACCAAGGAAATATTGTTCTAGAAAATGTTATGGAATAGCATTTTCATTAAAGATGAAGGATAATAAACTTGCAAAAGGGAGAATACCTTGGAATAAAGGATTAACAGCAGACACAAATGTAAGAGTAAAGGAAGGCACGAAAAAATCTAGCATATCTAAAATAGGCCGCACTCCTTGGAATAAAGGAAAAAAGATGTCTCCCGAATATTGCGAGAGGGTTGGACATCAAAATAGAGGGAAGAAACAACCGAAAGAAGAAATAGAAAAAAGACGACAATCATTGCTTGCTTATCATGAAAAAAAAGATAAGAATCTTGATAGGCATGGACGTGAAGCTAAAAAATGGGCAAAAGCTGTCAAAGTTAGAGATGGAAAGTGTATGATATGTGGGACGGCAGAAAGTTTAAGCGCCCATCATATTATACCATGGAATAAAAATGATGAACTTCGATTTAATATTGATAATGGTATTACTTATTGTAATTCATGTCATGCAAAAGTTCACTGGGAGAGAGGGGACTTTTCAGTAATCCCATGGAACAAAGGGATACCGATAACTGAAGAAGCAAAACAAAAGATGAGCGAGTCAAAGAAAGGTAGTATTCCATGGAATAAAGGAATTCCAATGACAGAAGAGCAAAAGGAAAAAATAAGCAAAGCAAATAAAGGTAAGATTTCTATCAATAAAGGAATCCCTATGACAGAGGAACAAAAGAAAAAATTAAGTGATTCGCATAAAGGACAAGCTCCATGGAATAAGGGCGGAAAACTATCCGACGAACACAAGCAAAAACTTAGCGATGCTCATAAAGGAAAAATCCCATGGAACAAGGGCATGAAGAAATCGCTTAAAGGAGACATTCTATGACATTAGGAAAATTTATGGGCGTTGCTCAAGCGAGCATAGGCAAAGTCAATGGCGTCGCTGCTGCTTCTATTGGGAAGATTATCGGTATTGATTTTGCCCCTCCTGTTCCTTCTACCTTCTCTTTTGACGTCACTACGGCAGCTGCTGACACTTTCGAGCTTCCTATATTAGCAGGCGGCGCAGGAATGACTCAAGATTTTGAAGTTGACTGGGGTGATAGCTCATCAAGCACTATAACATCGTATGACGACGCTGATAGAACTCATTCATACACAGGAGCCGGAACGTTTACCGTTGTTATGACAGGAACTTGTGAGTGGTTTAAGTTCAACAATGCAGGAGATAAGACGCTTATTGTAGAACTTAACGCATTTACTGGTGACATGGGATTCAAAGTTCTGAATTTTAATGGATGTACTTCTCTACATACTGCATGTGCTCTTGGAACTATGGCATCTTTGATTAATGCGACAGAAATGTTTTATTCATGTTCTGCGCTTACGTCTATACCATCAGGATTGTTTGATGGTTGTTCAGGTATGGCAGCAGCTAATGGATTCTCCTGGACGTTTTATGCATGTACTACTATAACATCAATTCCTGCTGATCTTTTCAGATATCAACCTCAATTAACAACAGTAGCATTTAGCAGTACATTTCGTTATTGTATAGCTCTTACATCAATAGTTGCTGACCTTTTCAAATATAATATAAATATAACAACGACAGCATTTTCAGATTGTTTCAATGCATGTGAAGCACTTACAGCTATAGTTGGAAGTTTATTTGACTATAATACAGCAATGACTAAAACATCATTTAGAAATACATTCAAAGACTGTAAAAATACATCATTAACATCGATACCAACCGATTTATTCAAGTTTAATACAAATATAACTACATCGGCATTTGGAAGCACCTTTATCAATTGCAATAAGATTACAACTATTCCGACCGATTTATTCCGATATAATATATCAATATCTTCAGCTTCTTTTAGCAGTGTATTCAAAGGATGCTCTGTATTAACAGCCATTCCAAATAATTCATTTACATATAATACTTCTGCTGCAAGCTTTATTTCCAGTTTTGATACATGTCCTCTATTAGAAACGATTGGAGTCGATTTATTCCGATATAATACATCATGTCTTACTTTCTCATCTACATTTAGTGGAAGCAATAAACTTCAACACCACTCTACAGTTTTTTGTGCCTCTGGTGAAGAGGGGTCTCGTTTCTTAAATCAATCAGTAGCTTTCAATTTTTGTTTTTTCAGAACCTCATTTACAGGAACTCAGGGTACGGCTCCTGCTTTATGGGATTTTGATTTTGGAACTGGATCTCAAGTAACATCAAATTGTTTTAGTGGTGCTGGTAATGATGGAACAAGTCTTGATAACTACACTGCTATACCTACACGTCTACTAACTATAAATGTTGCTCCGACAACAGACTGGGCTAAAACAGATATCATAACAGGTCAGACGAGCACAGAGACATGTAATATTATGTCAGCATATCCGCATGATTCGGATTTAAAATACTGGACTGATACTGAGACAGGATCATATACTGATGCTGAGGTCATAGGAGTTACAGGTAACGCTGATAAATTAGCCGACCAAAACGCAGGTGCGCCAACATTCGCAGCAGCGTGGCAATAAAAAAATAAGGAGAAAGCATGGAATATTCAATACTAAGACAAGAACAACGTAAATCTAGCACAGACGAAGACGAGATATTCTTACAGCTCGAAATATCAACAGACACCGATGTCTTTCAAAAAGCTCTATGGCTCACAGCTAGCGATGTAGCTACGATTATAGATGACTCAACATCTATTGACGCAATAGCAACACGAATAGCAAACAGAGCCGTTATAGCTCGCCCTAAGCAGCTAGAAGACGAATCAAAAGCGCATGACATTGAGATAGCGCGTATTGCTCTTGAGACAGCACAAGAACAAGCGAAATTATTATAGTTATAGCGAAGATATACACTTATAGCTAGAATCTGCTATAACTCAACAAGGAGTCTAACAATGAAACTACTAGAGCCATTCACAGCAATTTTCGTTGCAGTCATAGTCGTAGCAGCAGGCTACTCGATATTCATGAAAGTCAAGCCTGGTGTACTGCCAGAGGACTCATTTATTGAAGACGTTATCATCGAGCCCATAGCTGAGATGGTACTTGATTTAGAGCCTGGAAGTTTAGACTTAACTCCTCACTCCACAGAGCAAAAAGAACGTCTTAGAGAAGATCTCAGCTATCTCAAGCTGTCCGACGAAGCTAAAATCTAGCGATGTATCCTCGGGAAGAACCAAAAAACTGGCAGTTGATTGCTTTAGCTCTTGCGATGCTCTTGATTGCTATCTTGCTTAAGAGAGCGCTTTGAAACCAAAGCGGCGATAGTAGCTCTTGTTCGACAGCGCTTAACGCTACCAGCCTCCCTGTCGCCGCGATGGAAATGTTGAGTGGTATGTTCCAAAGTGGAACTAACCTATTGCGAAATTGGCATCCAAAATATCGGTATGCCTTCCTCTGGGACAAATACTTCTTTCCCTAATTCATCGCAGTAGTCTTCTTGCGCCCATTCCACCCTTTCTCTTATGGACTCGCTCAATGGATATGTCACACCAGTTCCACCGCCATTTTCATTATAAGGTGTCCTAAGTTCTTTTCTTATATCATCACCAACCCAGTAAGACATCTTTTCGTATATTGTTAACTCATGACGATCATAAAGACTAATATATCTCAGTAAATACCATTTTGATTCAGTTGGTTTTATATGCTTAAACTCTTTCCACTCACAAGAATATATAATATCCTGTATATAAGACCAGTGCGTCACTTTTTCAACCACATCATCACAAGCTACCGTCTGCCAAAGAGCTCTTTCAATATCATGATAATACAAACTTTCACATTCATTATCTAAAAACAAATAACCTATATATATTTCTTTTTCGGTTTTAAATAAAATTTTATTAAATATATCAAATTGAACATATGAAACAGGAGGACGATTATTTTTTGTATCTTTCCATTGCATTGTTTTCTCCTTTTTAACGCTGCCTCATCCCACAATTTGTACAGTAAGCAGACGAAACGCTATTCATAGTGCCGCATCTCGGGCAGTCCCACCAACGACCTTTACTCTGCGAGTGACTCTCTACTTCGCATTCCTTGCATTCTGTTGCGCTAAAGCATTTAGCTTCTGCGACAGCGAAGATTGTGGCACTTAGTGCTAGTGCGATAAATAATATCTTTTTCATTTTATTTCCTTTTTTCGGTTTTGCTTATTTTTCCTTTTCCAGAACTTCATAAATTTCACTCTCAAAGATAGCCCATGTTTTGTCTACTTCTTCTTTGTGCTTACGTTCAACATTTTTCATTACTATGCGTGCTTGATCTTCATTTAAATAAGTTCTCATATCAGTGCTAGCTGTATACATAACATCGGATAAATACCATGTTAGTGATATAGAGGGGTTCTCGCTTTTTTCATCTTTCATACTTTTAGCTATCTTGTCCCTTAAGTTATTTTATGCTTTTTTAAAATCTCAGAACTCTCTAAGTCTCCCGCATATCCGTTGATTTTCATCGAAGTCGTTTTGTAAACGACTTTCTTGTCTACGTCGCTAATCTTTTCAGCAGGCATTGTAATGTAGACTTCTTCTTGTAGTGCTTCGCCGCAGTGGGGGCAAAATTTGTATTCCATGTTTTAACCTATTGTTGTATCATCGCTGGAAAGTAAGCCCAATATAGCACTTCCTCATTTTCTACCATTCGAGATCCTCTTCTTCTAATTTGATTGTATTCGTTACCACCTCGACACCGACAAAGATCTCGAAGGGCTTTTTGCACTTCTTGCATCGCACGGCATCAAGCCTTACCTGTTCTAGCAAGCTGTTAATCTTAGCTTCGTGGTCGCACCACGGGCATTGGACTTTGTTTGAGTACGAAGTGAGTGTGTTTACTTTTAGTTTGTCTGTCATATTTCCCCAAGAAACGTTTTCTCTGGATCGTTTGGAAGTGGTCTCCAGAAAAGCACGGGTTTTCTCGTCACTTTATCATTTAATAAAAAATAGGGTTTCTTTCCTTCTTTGATATAGTATCTGCATATCTTTTTAGAAAGACCTTCGCTATTCTTCTTTTTTACGCATATAATATATTCGCCTTCTACTTTGGGCTGTATATCTGAAAATCTATGCCAAGTGTTTCTGAACTTTTCTTCATTTTTTTTATTACAATCGCCACAAATAAATTTTCCTTCGCGATGTCTGTAGTTATAGTTTCTAAATAAATGACGCTTAATAATTGAGCATATATCGCGATGCTCTCCATGTGCAGGAATCCATGACTCACATTTAGATGTAAAAATATTTTCACATTGATCGCATTTTACCGTGAAGTTATCGATATATTTATTATATCTATTCGTTTCGCCGCGACTAATATCTTCTTTTTTTTCGTATTCTATGCTCATTATTTTTTGCTGACCCGATAAAATCCGATCCCCTCAACGTCCTTGGTAAAACGCTTAATGTCCTCAGCTGAGATTTCAAACTCAAGATAAAGCGCCTCTTTATCGAACTTTGCTCGAGGCTTGGTTCTTTTGAATTGCAAATTTCCAACGATAAAGTCCCCGTCGTCTCCGGCTGAGATGATATCGCTTTTCAAAGTTTTCTCTTCTTCCTGTAGCGCAGCAATCTGAGCCTGAACTTCCTCTAATCTTTTGGATTTTGACACGACTTCGGTATCAGTAAGATTAGGAATTTTAGGTGGCGGCGCGTTATCCTTTAAGATATTCTCTTCCCAAAATTCAATAAGACCCTTCAACATGAATGCGATATCCTTCTCATTGCGGGGGATATTAACGATTAACAGCTCGCCTTCTTTACTTAGTGTTACCAAGTCGCAGGAAGAGGCACCGCTCACAAATAATTGTTGCGTTACTTGCCAATAGTAAGAAGGATATATCTCCTTCACAGCCTCGACGCTGTTTAGTCGTAAGCAGTTTGAGAGTTTGGGGTACATGCTCGCTTTATATTCTGCTATCATATTATGTTCAAAATTATGTGCATCGAAAGAAGCAGATATAAATGGATGCGTTTCGCTCTCACATGTGGGGTTTTCAAAGACCATATTTTTAAAGCGTGAATACTCTTCCATAATTAAAGGCTCGAGTTTCTCACCGTATTCAGTAAATTTATTACCGTTGAAAGTATCAAAACTTCTTCCCGTCTTCTTCTCCCAAACATCTAAAGGGGTATTTCCCTCGTATTGAGAAACGCCTAATATTGACGCGCACTCCGACGCACCCAAATGCTTAAGTCTAAAGCTTTTCCACTCTTCTGATTTCTGGGTAAGATTAAATGTTTTCATGGTCGTTATTCCCCTTTAAACACTTTTTGCAGCGCCTTGTATGCTTTTAACTCAAGCTCGCTTTTGACTACCGCTCTCGCTGAGTAGTCATCGAAATTGACTTCTTTGGTTGTAACATCACAGACGCCCTTAATCATTTTTATCGCAGTAAGTGTCGGCTCGATGTCATCGTCTCTGATGTCTCTGTCGAAAGTTACATATACTCCTTTGTATCTAGTTGTCATTTTGTAATTCCTCTCCTTTTAATATTTCCTCTACTTCTTCTTTCTCGAGGCGATACATCTTAGCTATAAGATTGATGTATTCTTCTGAACCATCGCTCATTTCTCGAATAAAAGTCTTAACCGATTTGGTTATGCGTTTTTCTTTTATTGAGTCTTCAAGTTCTTTTTTAGCCTTCTCCTTTACTTTTTTATCTGCCACGCAATACCTATCGCATCGTGTTGATTTACCAGACCTTACGAGACTTAAAGCCTTCACCGTTTCAGCACCGCAATCGCATCGAGTAAGGCACATATTGCGACCGTGGACATCTTTGCCGCAGTATCGCAACACAACGAGATTCCCAAACCTTTTTCCGACAGCCTCTTCGAGATTAAGCTTCAGAGCGTGTTCGTGTCCACACTTCATGCAGCAGTAGTGATGTTCCGCTCTTTTGTGTCGATTTACGTCTCTATCGAAAACTTTCCGACAGTTTTCGCATACCACGTTTCGAATTTGCATATCGTTCGCTTGTTTGAGGGTTATCCTTTTTGCTTGTCAGCCAGTCTCTTGTCATCAATATATTTTATATTTTTATTTATCTTTTCAATGTTCTCAAGATATAAATCGGCAGGCATAAGCTTGAATTCTTTATATTCAGCAATCATTTTACGTCTAACTTCGGGATAGTTTTCGAGCATTCTTTCTATTGATGAAATCTGGTTTTTATCTATAAAAGATGCTGCGTTGCCGTCTTCGTCTTCGTCGGCTGATATATTAAGAAGAGCTGCCATAGCATATCTTCTCATATAACTTGTTACGCTTCCGAGCCCCTGCGCTGTATTACGTTCAGTTTTGCACGAAACTTCTGATTGTATCCACTGCCCCGAAGAATGCATTATTCGGCTTATTATTATTACTGTATTCTGATCTCCGGATAGGAATTGCATTAAGATAAGCTCATTATTAGATAGATGAACTCTTGTCGATTTTAATATTGAGTCTATAGATGCAAAGGAGCTTTTAAAATGTGGGTTAACTTTATCCTTTGTAACAGGATCGAAAGATCCCTGCGCTTTTGCTAAAGCTAAAGAGAGCTTTCCAATTCCATCCGTAGACGTAACGCCGCCATGCGTGATGGTGAAGCCTCCCTTGTTTTCAGTGTTAACGTCTTTACTTTCTTCTTCTGCCGTAGTTTTGATATTTTCATTCATTTTGCCTTCCTCGTTTTGTTTGTTTATCTCTGTTTTTTCTTCTTCGAATTTGTCGTGATAACCCTTTTTCCATGAAGACCCCGTTATCGTCATGAACTCTCCATCGTGCTTTGACCTCATTATTGTTATCTCATCAGAAGGATATACAGAAGCCTCTTCATAACCCATTCTAGCGTATATATCTACGATCTTCTTATGCGGTATCAGTGACATTATGCTACTTCCTCTTGTTCTCTGTTAGTATCGAACTCATCTTTGCATTCTTCGCTGCAAAAGACGAACTCCTCATTATGTTTTGACTCGTAGACTATTTCGTCGTAGAACATTTCTTTGCAGTGAAAGCATTCAAGTAGAGTCGGCTCGTAGTGAGCGTCTATCGCCATTGTTAGTATGTGATCTGTCATTAAATACACTCCTCTAAGTATGCGTCGATTACCTCGTCTGAGTATCCCCTTATGAAGCATGTATAACCATCTTCACCGTGGAGGCTTCCGCCGTCGCTTATTGGCATGCTGTCTCCGCAATGGACACAGGTGTCACAGTTTTCTTCCCATTCTTCTACAAAATCGTAAAATGTTATCAGCATGTTATGTCCTCCTTGCGTTTTGTTTATGATGTAAATATAACACAGGTGGATACTTTGATGCAACACTTTGTTTCACATACACGCACTTTTCTGGTTAATATAAGCATTGACACTATATATTGTGTAACTTATACTATAACAAAAACCAAAGGGGATGTTGTGCAAATACAAGAATATTTAAAACAGAACGGTATCACTCAGGTACACGTCGCTAAAACACTAGGAATATCTTACACTCACATGTGTTCATTATGCACACGAAGACGCAAACCATCGGTCACGATAGCGAGACAGCTACACGAGCTCTCTAACGGTGAGATCTCAAAATACGAGCTTGTCTTTCCAGAAGATTTCGAAGATTAAGGAGTTGCGATGCAGGGACTACAAAATTTTCAATACGCGATGATATGCACTGTTTTGGCAGTGCTACTGATTACAATTTATCTTAACGAGAGGAAAGGAAAATGATTATAGCTTTAATTCTAACTATACCCGTATGCCATTGCGTGCTTATATTTCTTTTTTTGAAGATGCAAAAAAACGACGAAGCTGTTTTCAAGGCTTTGGATGCCGTTATTGACTGTCTAAGAGCTGACATAAATTTAACGTCTTTAAGGCTCGCTACGCTAAAAGAGTCGTTAGACTTACACATTATGCAAGAGAGGAAGATGAAAGCCAACAGAGCCGCCCAGTTTGCCGAATTAGAGGGTAGATATCTTGCCGAGATGAGGAAAAAAGTTGACAGTGAACCTACTGCTCTGTAAAGTGAGGTCTCGTTCAGCCCAGCCCTGTTTTGTTTACCTCGCTTTCTTCGGATAGCGGGGTTTTTTTGTGTCATCGTTTTGACGTAAAAGTTACTGCTTTCGCGGGAAACAAAAAACCCCTGGCACCGTAGTGACAAGGGTTTAATAGTCAGCTATTTTAAAAGAAGCGTTATAGCGCTTTTTCTCTTTTAAATAAAGCCTTTCAATAGTAGAGTGTCTTTAGTTGAAGAAGAACACGAACTATCAAAAGTGTAACATAGCCTGAATTTTCATGGTATCAATTTCACGTTAATACCAAAAAAGTTATTATTCGTTATAATAAGGCATTAATACTACACAAAGTTCGTATTCTTCTCAAGCTTAAATATTTATAAATTAAACATTTACCGCCACGGAGATAATATGACAGATCAAGAAGACACTTTTACAGTACATGCAAAATCACCATACGTTCAGATTCCAAAGATACTAAGATATCTATCGTTTATGCCTAAAGACGGCAACGCAATACGCTTAAACTCCGATCATTTTATGTTCCTAGCTTATATTTCAGAGCTTGACACGTTTACAAAAATACAAGATACGATAATGGAAGAACTGGGGTGGGGCGATCAAAAGCTAAAGAAGATAATACGAGAGCTAAAACTTCCAACAGTAGAAATGGGAGTTCCTCTTCTTTCAATCGTTTCCTTTACTGGAATTGGCGGTCAGAAGCGATCGTCTTATGTTTTATATCAAAATCAAGAAAAAATGGGAAAGAGGTTTGATGAGCTTTACAATAAAGAAAACGGTAAGGCTTGTAGAGACAGCTGGATTCTACAATGGAGCTTAGGCAAGAAAACAAAAGATGAAAAGCCTAAGGGTGAAAATCACCCATGGGTGAAAATCACCCTTGAGCCTAAGGGTGAAAATCACCCATGTAATGATCCTAATCAGAAAGATCCTAATTCGGAAGTTGTAAGGGACGACCCAGAAAGGTCGCCTATTTCTGAGATAAAGATCAAGGAGAAGGATGGGTCGACAACGATAATTAATAGAACGGAGCTTATAAGAGTTGTTGTAAATAAGAAAGTTGACTGGTCTATAGAAGAAATAGACTATGGATGGAAAGCGCTTATAAACTACGATAGCGCTATTTATGACTGGTGGAAGTTCTTAGAAGGAACAATAGTAAGAAACAGAGAACACAAAAAAAGAGCCTCAAGAGAAAACAGCTCTCAAGGCTCATCACATAAATCACAAAACAGGAATAATGCAAAATGCAAATCCAAGCTACACAAAAATCAGAAGAGTTACAACGAGTTTTTTTCGGAAAGAGATTCATCGGAGCAAGCCTTGCCAGAACAGGGTTTAATCTTAAAGCTTCTGAACGGATATCGGGATGGCTCGCTAAACCCAAAAACTTCTTAGTGGTAATAGGCACAGCAGGCGTAGGAAAAACATATCTATGCTCTGCGTTGCTTGCGGAACTTCATGACAAGGTTAGTAGCATAAGAGCCTATGATGAGCGAAAGTTTCTAAGGCTTATAAGGCTTTCAATCGGAAGTTCTTCAAACGGAGATTATCTTCACTACATGCAGACATTGATTGATGATGATATCATCATACTAGATGACATAGGTTCGTCAGGACATACAGACTGGCGTGAAGAGGTTTTAACTGATGCTATAGATTACAGATATGAAGAGATGTCTCCGACTATTATAACTAGCAACCTGTCAAAGAAAGAATTTTATGATGTTTATGGTCAAAGAATATCAAGCAGACTTTTCGCGACAGAGAATACTATAATAGACCTTTTCAATATGCACGATCTTCGACAAGAAGGTAAATAAAAAGAAATTAATTAGTTATTTTATAAAAAACTATTTAATAATCATCACCATCATGATAATATACAGCTTGTTTAAAACTAACTGTATATTATTATGATTACTAAGAGAATACATGAAGGAAGATACATTAAACTATCTCGTCCAGTTCCAGAAAGTGAGATGACATGCTTGAGGTGCGGAGGCACGAAAGGACACGCTTTCAGAGAGCGTGATGGTAGCATGTCATGGTTCTGCATGGATGAGGATTGCATGAAAGAAGACAGGGATATCTCGCGCAAGAGATCGCGTCAGGATCGCATCGATGATATAAGCAAAGCTCAAAGTTCTGGGTATAAAAACCCAAGATCGTATGGGACTAACAGAGGAAGTTACTGGTATCAGATCGATTAAAAACGTGTTGTTAGGTATCTCAAGATATGCTATAATATGATTTTAACACGGGACTCGAATATGGAAACAATAGATTTAGCACACGAGATTCTTGAAGACATGGTTCTCCTTGGAAATGATCTTGTAAAAACTGTTGCAGGAAAGAAGCGCGCTTGTCAGCGTGCACGAGTAGCTTCAGTGAAGCTGGGCAAAAAGTTCAAAGAGTTTCGACGTATATCAGCGGTAGAATTAGACTTAAGGAGAAGCAATGCAAATAAAAATAACTAGACTCTACCGATTCGAAAGCGGAAGAACGAAAGCGATGTGCGACGTTGAACTCGTCGATATGGGCATTACAATCAATGATATTGGAATAGTTGAGAATAATAAAGGCGAGATCTTTGCCTCATTGCCTTCTCGTAAATATAATAAAGATGGCGTCGATAAGTATCGTACATATGTCGGATTTCCAGAGAAAGATAAATACTGGTCTTTCCAAAATTCGATAAAAGACGCCTATCATTCTTATGGAGAAGGTACGCAGCAGTCGCAACCTCTACCCACGAAAGACGAGATTGCAGAAAGCACGGGCAGCGGATACTACACAAATACTCAAACGAATGTTCAGCGAGCTACTCCGGTTGAAGCTGCTCCGAGTATGACGTTCGGCGATGACTTGCCGTTTTAGAGTAGAGGTTAGTCGCACATAGAGACGCCGTAAGGCGTTAACGGTGGTTGCGATGGGTGATTTGACAGGTTAAACAAACAAAGGACTTAGAGAGGGTAATATGAAAGAAAAGAGATGTTACGCTGGATATACAATCAGCGATCTAATTGATGAGCTGCACGAGCAAAAGAACATCGTAAAAGAGGGCTTTAGAAATAAAGAAGTCTTTAGAAACGAAGACGGAGAATCAGAAGAAGATGTCAAAGAAATGACAGAGAATTACGATGCTCTTAGCAATGCGATGAATGCTTTAATTCAAGAAGTCGAGCAGATTGGATATACCGACGTTTCAAAATTCGAGGGTATTGCGTCGCTAATGGTCGACTACGGCGAAAGTCTTGGCTTCGATAGATTGATAATGCTTAAGCTCTTAGACAACGTTTTTGACGAAAATCTTTCTTAGATGGAAGATATGGGGTTGTAGCGGAAATTCGTTATAACCCTATTTTTTTGATATGCGCTTATAAGCATACTCGTATACAGACAAGATAAAGCTACACAAAATAATCACTAAAACCGACGCGAAAGTGATAACAAGAACAGGCGTTAAAATCGCTATATATAGAGATGATAGTATTCCGAGTGTAAATATAAAGATTATCATTTTTATAAGTTTCTTCACTTCTTTTCATGGAACATGTCAAAAGTTGAGTTATTCGGATAAAGTTTCTCAACAGCTTTTCTTATTAGTAAACTTAAGTTTATATTCTCGTTCAGTCTTATCGATTCGTTGTGAGCGCAATGACTCAGATATTCTTTGTATGCTTTATCCATTCTGACACATACAGTTTCGCCGTCTTTAAACTTTTTAGGTCGACCGATCTTTGGTTCTGACATTATATTCACCATCTTTTTTGTTTTGTATTACATTATATATAATGTACTTTAAAAGTACAAGTAAAAGATTGTGGAAGAAAAAGATGATAAAAAAAAGAAAGAGGTTGTGGTTAATGTTGTATTATTGTATTATTAAACTATAAAACAACAACACAAGGAGCAATACAATGAAATACAGCAGAGAATACAGAATCAGCACAGTCAATAAATACACTAAATGCTTTTCACCGATAGGTTATAGTGCAACATACAAAGAGGCAAAAAAGATGGCTAGAGAACTGCTAAAGATAAGCAATAGTGAATGTGGAGCTAAAATTGACTATATAGACGATAGCAAGAAGTATTCAACTTTAATTTACATGTAAGAACAAAACAACAACACGGGGCAATACGATGAACATAGCAACAGAAATCACAACTAATAACACAAAAGAAGAAGTGATCAATATGCTGGGCGTAACAAACTCAGAAGCTACTTTTAGCGACGAAAGAGTAGATGAAATAGATCAAGACTGGTGCGAAGGTGAAACAACTGTATTCTTCACGGACGGAAGTTCTATAATAATAGAGGGTTGCGAAGTGAGAGCAGGAATGGCTAATAAGACGGAGACAAGAGAAGAACTAGAAGCTTTGATGGACTGGGATTTGAGTCAGCGATATTATAAATGAGGATGAAAATGACGATGAATATCTCCGAAATCAGCAACTTTAACGACACGATCGCGGATCTCTCACGACTACGCACTACTCTCAAAGAGTGCGTTATCGCACTCGATGACATCGTAGCTAGTGTCGCTCTTGGCTCACTGTCTAACAACGACGCAAAACATGCAATATATTATCTCAGTCACGAAAAATACGTGCTAGAGGGAAGAATACAACAAATTAAAAAAGGATAATAGCATGGAACAAGATTACGATCATTATGATGATGAATATTACAAAGACGAAACAATAGAAGAAAGAATAAATAGGCAACACAAAGAAATGCACTCTATATTAAGAGACATAGGGGAACTAGTAAATTGCGTATGTGTTGAGGATAGAAAAGAACACTTTTTTTTCGCACTTATGAAGGTGAAGGAATGCTTATTCGCAATCGATCCAAGAACGCCGCTCAATAAAGAACTAGAAGGAACAAAGAGATGATGATACTTATTGCAATAGTAGCTTGGGTCGGCGGGTTCAGTTGCGGTTGTATACACATGAGAACTCAGGATTTAAAAAATGATATTAAACGTAGGGGAAGGAAATAAGATGGGTTGCGGATTTGATAAACACGAGAAAATCGAGAATAACATAAAACGGTTATTAGAAATAGCGGAGTCACAGGCTGAATGTGTTGACCATCAAAAGGATATACTTTCACAATTCTTAAAGTCGTTCGTTTCTATATATAAAAGAATTGAAGATGTAGAAGATCAAGTCGACAAGCTAATAAAACAACAGGAGAAGGGAAAATGATACAAAACAACAACAACGAAGAAGTTTCAGTAGGAGAGTGGGTCGGCATGCTTTTTTTATCGATAATACCGTTCGTGAGTATTATAACGTTGCTTATACTCGCATTTAGCGGAAACACTAATCGAAATCTTGCAAACTGGGCAAAGGCAAAGCTTATTTTTACGGGTTTTCTTTTTGTGCTTTTTATCATGCTTGTAATGATAATACGTTAGTTGATCTTTGTATCGGTGCAAAAGAGAAATAAAATCATCGAAAACAATACGCTGATAGACATAGTAAAGGCTTTATGATATAATCGTGACATACTTGACAACGCAATTTAAAGCTATTGAACTACGGAATCGCAAGGGTTTCAATAATAGTGTAACGAAGACGATGCTTAATCTTTGGGGTGATTATGCCGGAGATAACGATTACAGTACCAGGAGATCCGAAGGGGCAGCCACGTCCCAGGTTTTCGCGATGCGGTGGGTTTACGAGGGTTTACGATCCGGCGGCGAAGATGAAGAAGTCCATCGGTAATATAATCTCACAGCAGTTTAAGGGTGATATCATACATTCAGCAATAGAAGTTGATATCGTCTTTTATATGCCCATTGTCAAAAGCACCACAAAGCGTAATCGGGTGTTAATGCTTGAGAACAGAATCAAGCACACGAAGAAAATCGATATTGATAATGCACAGAAGCTTTTTTTTGATGTAATGTCGGGTTTGATATACCACGATGACAATCAGATATGGAAAGTAGAGGCTAAAAAGCTGTATAGTGAGATACCGAGAACATGCATTAAATTAAAATACTAGACAAGCGCGGATAGCTCAGTTGGTAGAGAGAGATGGGGGAAATCCTTCACTAGGTCGCCGGTTCAAGTCCGGCTCCGCGGTTTAATTCCTTCAGACCAGCAGTCGCGAGCTGGATGATAGACAATGCACTATCATATCAGATATGCTGTGAGACGAAGACGTTTACTAGTGACGTAAGAGTCAATCTGGAAATCTGTAGTGGATCCTAGAAGGTGGCGCGGGAGTAATTACCCGCGTCGTATTTTTAAAAATACAAAACAAAGGAAATATCATGGAAGCAACACCAAATTTACAACGACAAGAAACAGTATCAAGCGTTCATTGGTATGCTTATGCAAATGATACAGTAGAAAGATACATGACACAAACACCTCCAGCTTCGCTCAGCGATACTGATTCAAAGATCAGCGAACTCGCTACAATCATAGAAGATGGCAATGATTAAATACCCAGATAGAATACCGTACGAGACCTGGACAAACTCCCAGCTTTCAACCGCTAGACATTTCGGAGGTTGTACGATTGGGGAAGAACACTATTACATCGCTTTCGATAGCTGTACGCCAGAGATAGTTGATGGTGAGGAGTTGTGGAAGCCTGATCTTGTAAGAAGTAGCAGCGATGAGTGATAAAGAAGAAATTGAGGCTTTAAAGGCTGAGATAGCCTCGATGAGGAAGACAATAGATGAGATGCGATCAACGTACTATATCTTCAAAAATATGATAGAGCTACATGAAAAGACTTACGGAGAGCTGAAGGGGATAGGCATTGAGTAAAGACGAAAGCATTACGACAACAGACATTCCAGATGGAACAGCGAGCGGCGTTCTAGAAGGCTCGGATCGATATTGCACCCCTCTCGGAGATATAGTACATTGCACCTCGAAGCAAAACAATTTGGAAGGAAGGAATTAAGATGGAAGAAAAGATGGAGATAGAGTACTGGGATATCGAAAGATTGATCGAGTACGCAAGGAATCCTAGGAAAAACGATCACGCAGTAGATAATTTCGCCGCAGGTATACGAGAATTTGGTTTTAGAATACCGATATTGGTTAAGTCAGACGGTACTATAATTGACGGTCACCTTCGTCTTAAAGCTGCTAAAAAATTAAATATGGCAAAAGTCCCTGTCATTATTTCTGATGACATGACAGAAGCAAAACTGAAAGCATTTCGCATATCTGTGAATAAGATGGCAGAGTTTGCAGAGTGGGATAATGAACTACTTCGCATAGAGTTTGAAGAGATTTCGGCTCTTGGATTTGATGTTGATACTACTGGTTTTACTGAAAAAGACTTCGAAGAGATAGGGTTTGAAAAAGATGGAGAGGGAGGAACAGAGGGTCTTACTGATCCTGACGAGCTTCCAGAGTTGCCAGAAAAGCCTATGTCAAGGGTAGGGGATATATGGAAGCTTGGAGATCACAGGCTTTTATGTGGAAGCAGCACTGATATTGAATTAGTTGAATCATTTATGGGTAATGTTAAAGCTGATTTATGGTTGACTGACCCTCCTTATAATGTTGCTTACGAGGGAAAGACTGCGGACTCATTAACAATAGAAAATGACTCGATGAATGACGAAAGTTTCAGGTCGTTTCTTAAAGATAGCTATTCATCTGCACATAATATAATGAAAGAGGGCGCATCGTTTTACATTTGGCATGCTGATTCAGAAGGGTATAATTTCAGAGGTACATGTAGAGATGTTGGTTTAAAAGTAAGACAATGCCTGATATGGGCTAAGAATGCATTTGTTTTAGGACGTCAGGATTATCATTGGCAGCATGAGCCATGTCTTTATGGATGGAAAGATGGAGCTGCTCATACGTGGGAAACTGATAGAAAACAAACAACGCTTCTTGAATTTGACAGACCTCAAAGAAATGCTGAACATCCTACAATGAAGCCTGTAGCTCTTTTTGAGTACTTAGTCACTAATAGCTCAAGGAAAGGAGCTGTTGTTTTTGACGGGTTTTGCGGATCAGGAACAACAGTATTGGCATGTGAAAAGACTGGAAGGACAAGTTATTCTATTGAGCTAGATCCGAGGTATTGTGACGTCATAATAAATAGATGGCAGGATTTTACAGGGAAGCAGGCTACTAATGAAAAAACAGGGATAAATTTTGGTGTTTTAAGATCTTAGCAAGATCAAGGGGTAATATATAAATGGAAAATTCAAGATCAATATCATTTTTCACATCTGAATCCGTTTCGATGGGTCATCCTGATAAAATAGCAGACCAGATATCAGACGCCGTTCTTGATGCATGTCTCACCGATGATCCAGAATCTCGAGTTGCATGTGAAACACTTGTATCAACAGGACTTGTTGTGATATCTGGTGAGATAACAACAAAGACTTACGTTAATTGCTCAGATATAGCAAAAAATGTTATTAAAGAAATTGGATATAATGATTCATCTTTAGGATTCGACTCGGAGTCCTGTGCTGTACTTGTCAATATCAAGAAGCAGTCTAAGGATATATCGCAAGGCGTTACAAACGGAGAGGGGCTTCATAAAGAGCAAGGCGCTGGAGATCAGGGCATGATGTTCGGATATGCTTGTGATGAAACACCAGAACTTATGCCGTTACCAATAATGCTATCACACGCTCTTATCAAAGAGTTGCAAAACCGTCGTGTCAATGATGATATTGCCTACCTTCGTCCCGACGCAAAAAGCCAGGTAACCGTAGAATATGATGAAAATAATACCCCTCAGCGTGTCGAAGCTGTCGTAATCTCAACGCAACACTCAGCCGACGTCGACTATGATACTATCCATAAGGATATGCTTGCTCTCATCAAAGATGTCATCCCTGAAAACCTTCTCGACGATAGGACTCTCTACCATATAAATCCTACAGGACGATTCGTTATAGGTGGTCCTAAAGGAGACTGTGGAGTTACGGGGCGTAAGATCATTGTCGATACCTACGGTGGAATCGCTCGTCATGGTGGTGGCTGCTTTTCTGGAAAAGACCCTTCAAAGGTCGACAGGTCAGGTGCATATATGGCACGATATATCGCTAAAAACATCGTCGCGGCAGGGCTTGCCAAGAGATGCGAGATACAGCTTGCCTATGCAATCGGAGTTTCAGAGCCTGTGTCAATAAAGGTGGATACGTTTGATACAGGAAAAGTGTCAGATTATCAATTAACTAAAGCGATTAGAAATGTGTTCGATATGACTCCACGAGGAATAATTGAGAGTCTTGATTTAAAAAGACCTGTATACAGAAATACGGCTTCTGGTGGACACTTTGGAAGATGTGAGAAAGGATTTACATGGGAAAAAATCGACAGAATAAATGACCTTAAAAGATTCTTAGATTTAGGAGTTTAATATTTTGACTGATTTAACACCGAAGCAAGAAAAGTTTGCGCAGCTCCTTGAAGAGGGAATGAACCAATCCGACGCTTATAGGAAAGCTTACAACGCTGAAAAGATGACAGACAAGACTATATGCGAGAAGGCTTCAATACTTGCAAGTAACGGCAAGATAAGGGCAAGGCGCGAAGAGATACGCGCTCCAGTGCTTGATAAGGTAGGCTATAGCATTGAGGCTCACCTTGAAAGACTTGAAATCTTATCTTCTATGGCATCAAAAGCTGGTCAATTCACCGCCGCTGTCAACGCGGAAACTAATCGTGGAAAATGTTCTGGCTTTTATGTCGAGAAGGTCGACGTTACGACAAAAGGTGAAAGCATAGCTCCTACGATTATCGAGATCGTTGCGCCATCGATGGTAGACGGGAAAGTTCATGATGACAAAAGCTAAAATAGAATTGCCCCCGAAATTAATCCCTATCTTAGCTCCGCCACTTGGGACTTTCCGGTACAGGGCGCTCAGGGGTGGTCGCGGGGGCTCGAAGTCATTTTCGTGCGCCTTAATGGCGGCAGTATGGGGATATAAAGAACCTTTGCGAATATTATGCGTGCGAGAGTTTCAGTCTTCTATAAAATACAGCTTCCATGCCGAGCTAAAAAATGCAATAGAGTCAAAGCCATGGTTGGCTGCTGCTTATGACGTTGGTGTTGATTATATAAAAGGCTCCAATGGCACGGTTTTTATCTTTAAGGGAATTAGGAACTCCCCGTCTTCTATTAAGTCGTTGAGCCACATAAATTTATGTATAGTGGAAGAGGCTGAAGATCTAGGTGAGGAGGGTTGGCTAGCTCTTGAACCCACAATTAGAGCGCCCAAATCTGAGATTATAGCAATATGGAATCCTAAGCGTGAAAATAGCCCAGTAGATAAGAGATTCGTAAAAAATCCCCCAAAGAATGCTGCCATAGTAGAGATTTCTCACCATGAAAACCCGTGGTTTTCTGATGTACTGGAAGCCCAGCGCCTCAGAGACCGCGACATTATGAGTCCAGCAACCTATAACCACGTGTGGAACGGCGCTTACCTCAAAAACGACGAAGCCTCAGTCTTCCACAACAAATGGTCGGTCGAAGACTTTACTCCGCAGAAAGACTGGGACGGTGCTTACTTCGGGCTGGATTTTGGATTTTCGACGGATCCCACAGCCGCAGTGAAATGTTGGATACACGACGAAAACCTCTATATTGAATATGACTGCAGCAAAGTAGGTCTTGAACTCGATGACACCGCCGATTTCGTGAAAAAACACATACCGGATATAGAAAAATACGTGATTCGTGCCGACTGCGCTCGACCAGAATCAATATCTTTCTTGAAAAGAAAGGGACTTCCAAGGATTATTGGCTGTACGAAGGGAAAAGGTAGCGTTGAAGATGGTATCGCTTTCATGAAAAGTCATCGAAAGATAATAGTTCATCCGCGCTGTACTGGAACGGCTAACGAAATGGCGTTATATAGCTACAAGGTTGACAGACTTACAGGAGACATAATGCCCTCTATTGTAGACACTTATAACCATTTCATCGATGGAATTCGCTATGCCCTCGAGCCCGCGATGAAACGATATAATATTGATTATAGTAAATTATTATAAGGAAATAAAATGAGTAAAACATTTAAATCACGGTTCGTTGATGGTATCACTGATATAATTAATAATCTTGCTAACACGCGAAACGCGATAAATAATAACAAAGTTACTCATAGCGGCGTTCAGTTTGACGAGCTTAGAGCAATATATAAAACTGGGATAGGGTCAAAGATTGTAAGACTAAAGTCGGGGTATGCTCTTAAAGATACACTGCAATTCAAAAGCTTGAGCGATGAGGTCGTATATAAAAACATCTTAGAGAAAAAAATAAAATCGGCTGTACGATTCATGTTGGGATTCGGTAGAGGTGTTATCGTTCTCTATAATAAGGGCGAGGATATGTCAACGCCGGCAAGGGGGAAGTTCGACCCTAAAAATGTTGAGATGAAGGTCTTCTCCGGTGACATGGTAACAGCAATAAATCCTTCTCTCGATCTCATGGACTCTAGATATTTTATGCCGAAATTTTATGCTGTGCGGGGGATCTCATTTCATCATAGTCGAGTAATTGATTTTACATACGTTGAGCCTACCGAATATGACAAAGCAATGTATCAGTACGGGGGAATCAGTGAATTTGAGTTTATATATAGTCAGCTTATAAATGACAGCATTGTCGAAAGAGCCACGCCGACGATATTGGAAAAGAACTCGACGCTTTTTTATAAAGTCGCAGGGCTTAAAGACGCCATGATGTCAAAGACGGACTCTCATATAAAAGAATATTTCAGCAGAGTGGAAACGGCGCGGTCTATATATGGGGCAGGGTTGCTCGATGCGGAAGATGACGCTTTCACAGTAAACCAGACTCTTACGAATCTTGCCGACGCTGATGGTATCACACTAAGACGACTAGCAATGGTAACAGGAATCCCCATGGCTGTTCTCGTCGGCGAGAACGTTAAAGGTCTAAACAGCTCTGGTGATAATGAGATGAGAATCTTCCAGGACACGATAGAGGTTATGCAGGAGGATTATTTAAAAGAGCCGATCAATCAGCTATTTTCAAAGCTAGGACTTGACGTCGTAGAGTTCAAGCTTAACCAGGGTCGGACACCGGAGGAGCGTATCGAGTTTGAGACAAAGGTAATACTAAACGCAAAATCCCTTTGGGAGCTTGGAGAGGATCATACAAAGTATCTTGAGGAAAACGCCGTCGTTGTAAAAGATAAGTTTGACTCATTTTTCCCTGAAGTTAAGGACGAAGAGGAAGAACCTGTCGATACCGTTGTTAAAGCATTAATTGGTGAAGAAGATGCCTAAAAACATAAAAACACCTTCCCCATTAAGATCAGTAGAAAGAGAGTTTTCATCGGAAATGGTGAAAATGGTCGATCAGATTTCAAAGCGTTTCAAGAATCAAGTCTTTGATGAAATGAGTAAAGTAACGGTAGAAAAGTTCTCCGACGCACAGGTTGGAAACTTCGCTGTCGTCTTCTTAAAGCTCGTTAATCGCGTAAAACGAAAGCTCTTTCGTCAGTACAGCGATGATAGGATCGAAAGCCTCGTTGAACAAACTACAGGAAAGATTAACAGGCGCAACCAGAAAGTGCTCTACGATGCCGTCGAGAAAGAAATCGGTATTGATACGCGAGTTCTGATAAAAGAAGAAGGTCTCAAGTCTACGATAAACGCTTTTAGAATAGAAACAGAAGTTTGGGTTCAAAGGCTACGCAATAAAACCCTTGAGGACTTCACGGCGAACAGTTTGCGCGTAATGTCCGAAGGCGGTTCGTTAAGCGATGTCTTGACAGAATTCAACGAAATAGTAGATAAGAGTAAAAATAATGCTAATATGATGGCACGCACTCAGACTAGTACATTCAACAGCTTATTGACGAAAGTACGGGCGCAAAAGTTAGGCATTACGAAAGCAATCTGGTCGACTGCATCAGATGAACGTGTGAGACCATCACACGCTGCAAGAGATGGAAAAGAGTTCGATCTTTCAGAGGGCTTGTATTCAAGCGTCGATGGAAAGACATTGTTGCCGGGAATTGACTTTCAATGCAGATGCGATTATTCGCTAATCATTGATGAAAACGAATAAAAAGGAGTATTTGATATGAGATGGCTTACACAGCTAGGGTGGCAGACACCAATTACAGGTCGCAGAATAAAAGAAGATGGTTCGTATGTAAATATTGCAGACTTACTTGTTGAAAAACTTGGAGATGAAACGCCCGATGACACCGAAGCCGTGATTTTCTCAACGGGTAACGGAATAACACTTCGAGACGTAACATCATCTAGCTTGCCAATTTTATCTATTAGAGTTAAGTCGACAGACAAAACTATAATTCCAATAGGAACAGATATCTTTGCCGCAGGAAATTCTTTATATGAAGTCTATATCAACGCAACGCTAACAGGCGCATCGTGGGTATCTGCTGATAGTTCAAGCGATGTAGAGTATGACGTTTCAGCAACAGCAGTAACAGGAGGAACGAAGATCGCCTCTGGTTTTGTTGTTTCTTCTGGAAGCGAATCAAGTTTGCTAGCGAAAGAAGAAATAATGGGAAGGCTAGGTCTTGAATATAATAACGTGACAAACGTCGGAGATATTCTAACAATAAAGCTAACTCCTTTTGCAGGAACTGTCCCATCGCTTGCAACAGTTCAATGGAGAGAGAGCGATCTGACTTAAAAGAAACTATTTGACGCCTTATATAATATAAGATACCATAAATTTTTAATACTTAAGTTCAGGTTTGTCAATGACAATGCTCTCCAAAAGATTTTCTGACATCGCAATATACAGCCCATCGACTAAAACGGTTAGAAGCGTTCGCGATGGTGTCATTGAATATTTAGGTTCAGAGCTTTCAATCGAGCCTTTTGACAAGGTTTTCACCGTATACCGTTCTCCCGCTACAATTTCAAACGTCGCTATGTCGATGAATGGTATACCTCTTACCGACGAACATATCGATCTCGATACTCCAGCTCCTGACACTGGAAGCCGGGTTGAGGCTTCTTCGATGGTTGATTTCGTCGATGATTGCACAAAGACACGCGTCGCAATTAAAAATAGTTTATATCTTACTGATGAATACGTCGAGAGATTGCAGAATAAAACGCAATTATCACTCGGGTACTTCGGTGATTTAATTGAACATAACGAGTTCGATTTTGAACAAGTAAACCTTGTACCTCACCACCTCGCCGCAGTATATGCAGGTCGTTGCGGGGAGCTGTGCAGTTTTTTAGATAGAAAAATGATAAAAAAAGAGGAAAAAGAAATGGAAATCCACAAAGTTTTCAAAGACGAAGAAGGTCAGGTTAATCTTGAGCAAGTCGTCGATATTGCAATGTCACTACCTGACGCAATAAAAACGCTATCTCTTGAAGAACTTCAAAAGATTATGCCCGCACTACAAGAAATTATAGCTATGGCACAAACTAACTCAACAGAAGAAGTTCCTACAGAAGACGAAGAAACCGTTGTAGAAGAAGAAAAGAAAGATATTCCCGTCGAAGATGAAGAAATGAACGAAGAAAAAAAAGACGAAGAAGAAAAGCCTAAGTTTTCTGATGCTGATTTCAAAGATGCTTTAATCAAGCAATCGAAAGAGTTCGCCGATAAAGCTGTAAAGGTATATTCCGAAGTAGTCGACAAAGCTCGAAATTTTCTTGATGAAGATTACGATTTTAAGGGAAAGACATCTGATGACATCATGAAAGATGCTTTGTCTACAGAATCAACAAGTAAATTCAGCGATGCTGAACTTCCTTTAGCATTTAAGCTGCTAAAAAAAACCGCTGAATATAAAAAGTTCGGCGACCACAAAACCGCTCATCCTCTCGATGAGATAGCAAACAAGGAGCTATAAAAATGGCATTTACTGAAGCTTATTCAAGTGACATTGCTAACGTCGGAGCGGGTGAACGCTACGGTGCTGGTAACGTCGAACTAAACACAACAGTTTTTGAAGACGGGATCGTAGTCGGTCGTTTTGCAAAACTAGAAACAGGAAGTATCGACAAGCTCGATGGTTCTGCTACTCCAACTATTGCCGGTGTCGTTATCCGTAACGTCGCAAGCGATCTTGAAGATGGCGATACAGTAGATTCAGATATCTACAGCCAAATAGATTATGTTCACTCAGGTCTTGTCACAGTCGCAGTTAAGACAGGCGAAACACCTACTCTCCTTGAGCGTGTTTATGTTTCTAACGACGGCGGCGCAAACGATGGTCTTGCTACAGCAACAAACACCGACGTTGCAGTCAACGCAGAATTTATTAAAGAGATGAAAACTGACGTGTGGTTGATTTACATAACTCCTCCTCCAGGAGATATCGCAACACACATCGGCGACGCTACAGGCGCACACGCGGCATCAGCAATAAGCGTTCTTGATACTGGTGGTTTCACTGCTGAAATCGAAGTCGAAGCGGCTCTTGCCGAGCTTTATCCTAAAGCTCCAGTAGCTATCGCTGACCCTAGCGATGCGGGCGTAATACCTGTCACTCGTTCGGCAACAATGGCTTTGACATCAACAGGCGTTGTTGACACAAGAAGTCTTGCTATACCTTCTCTTGCAGGTACATCACTACTACTAAGCTTTGATGTAGATGCGGGCGACCTTGCGGTTACTTGTGCAGGCGGAATAAATGTTGCGGGTAATACTGTTATGACATTCGACACAGCAGGGCAGTATATTAAACTTGAAGCCGCTACAGTAGCAGGCGCTCTTGTATGGCGTGTAATCGCTAACGATGGCGTAGTTTTATCATAATAATCAAAAGGAGATTAAAAAAATGAAAATCGGACAATTATACAACCTCGAATCATTTAAGTCTTTTCTTGATTCTGGGAGCAATAAAGGATTCAAAGACGCCGCCGCAGGTGTCGTTCTTGATAGATATTTAACAGCAGTCGATCCTAAAGTTTTTGAAAAACTCTATCCAGAGCTTGCTTTCATGAACTCAGGTATCATGGTTGACAATTCTGGTGGATATGCTCGTCGTATTCAGTCTTTAAGGATCAGAGATCAAGGAGCTTTTTCAACTGCTGGCGATGCTTCTGCTAATAAGGGCAAGATCAGTCTTTCTGGCGAAGATTCCTACATGAAGGTTGTAGTTCGCGAAGCGTTCTCAACTTGGAATGATGATGAGATCAACGAAGCCGACCTTGGCAACATAAATCTTGTCAGTCGTTATATCGAAGCTACTAACAAGATTTATCAGCGCGAAGTCGACACAGTCGGTTTCATCGGTATTCCTGATCTTTCAGGCGATACAGGGCTTTTAAACTATGCAGGTTTCACCTCTGGAGCGGCTAGTAATATAATAGCAAACCTTACAGCTCAAGAGTCGTATGACGAAATAGCAGAATTGATCGTAGCTCAATGGTCGGCAGTAAATAACACTCCTGGATACATGGCTGACAACGTTATACTTCCGGTGTCTGTTATGAATACCATGAGTTCAACAATGATGAATACTGCGGCAGGAAATAAGAGCGTAATGAATGCACTAAGAGAGAACTTCTCTTCTATTACATTCTCCGCAACGTTCCGCGCAGAAAGCATAAGTGCCGCTACGGTAACGATTGCCTTTAGTTCAAACGAAGAAGTCATGAAAATGAGAATTCCAGTACCTTTAACAGTAGGCGAGATTGTTAAGAACACAAGCTTTGACTATCGCGTTGATAGCAAGTATCGTATCGCGGGTCTTGATATCCTCGAAGATTCAGGTGGACGAATCCTCACAGGACTTTAATAATGAAAGAGAATAGTACACAGCATCAGACTCTTTCACAGCTTCAATCGTTAGCAATAGCGGAAGGGCTTAAGATCGACAAGCGATGGAACAAAAAGACTATTCTCAAAAAACTTGGCTTGGCAGGGATAAAACCCTGTCTTGCCGAGCTTTTTCCTGCCCTGGAGATAGAAGAAGAGATCACAGAGGTCGTAGAAGATATCAACACTCCCACAATTCCAGAGGCTATCGAAGTATTGCCTGTGCGGATTACAATTAAAAACATATCGATAAACAGATATGAAATTTCTGGTTTTTCAATAGACTCTAAACAAACGCTTGAAATTCCAACCGAAAAGATCAAAGACGTTAAATTCATGAAACGTATCAATCATCATATAGAGATTAAAAAATTCAAACTCGTGAAATAGCATGACTGTAATAGAAGATTTCAAAGCACGTTTTCCAGAAATCTCTACATCCGATGTCGATACATATCTTCCTGCTCTAATTGAAATTTACCAATATTATTATGGCGGAGAGTATACAGACGAAGGCGTCGAGATCATCTTAAACCTGCTCGCACACCTTCTTATACAGCAAACGTCATCAGGAACTAGCTCAACAAAAGAAGAGTCATCGAAGGGAGTGGGAAGTGTCTCAATAAGCTATTCAAACGCATCTCCAACATCGAGCAGTAGCGCGGCGTGGTACAGATCAACACGCTACGGTGTCGCATACCTGACTTTGACAGCTAGATTTCAAGGAGCATATTTTGTGTGAAACCAGAAGCCTTTCTCAAAAAAACTAGTGCTTACCTACGAAATCTTGAAGACGCAAAACGTTTATCTGTCGCTGTTGGCTTGCCTCTTGAAAAGGTCGGCGGTGAAGCTTACGAAGACGGAATATCGATAATAGAGGTAGGGGCATCGCATGAATACGGCGCAGGCGTTCCGATGCGATCTTTTCTTCGTATGCCATTCGACGTAGAAAGAAAAAAGATGACAGGAACTATAGAATCACAGTTCAAAAAGGTTCTCATTGATGGAAAGAGCGCGAGATCAGCACTTGGGATCATCGGTGTTCAAGCTCGAAACGTTGTGATCGATGCTTTTAAAACTGGCGGGTTCGGTCAGTGGAAAGATATTACGCAGACGACAAAGGATTTGAAAGGTTCTTCTAAAATATTGATAGACACAGGCATTCTTCGAAATGCGATAACGTGGGTGGTGAGATAATGTTACCAGATATGTCAGATGTTTTACGATCCTGGGAAAGAACGATCATCGTGAAAACAGTAACACGCGCAACAACTAATTTCGTCGAAACCGATACATCGGTGTTTCGAAATCAACTTATCGTCGTTCAAGTTGCAGAGAAAGAAGCGCTCAACTCAGTAACGATAAACTGGGCATTGCAATACATTCAATTACATACTAGAGAAGCCATCGAACTGGAAGAGCTTGTACAATTCGACGGGAAAGACTATAAAGTTATTCAGCGAGGCTCTTGGAACGGGTATGGGTATATAGAGTGCATCGCCGAAGAAACTGTGCGTCCTTTAGTAACTGAAACGGTGGTGCCATAATATGAATGAAGGCTTGAGAAAAACAGCAATGTTCGTCCGTGATCTTCTCGGATATACCGACGAAAGTCTTATTCGAATAGGTCGTCTTAATTTTACTCTAGACGGTTTTGAGAAAAATTATATCGGTATCGATAGCGTAATATCAGCGAAGCGGCTCGGTAGTGGTCAATACTTCGATGCTACAAATGAGGTAATGGAGTATCAAGAACAGTGGTTGCTTCCAGTCATAATTTCGTTTTATGGCGATTCAGCTTCGACGACGGCGAACAAATTTTCTCTTTATCTCCAATCTCAATCATCAATCGAACTACAGAACACACTCGGAATCGCAGTACATAAATCTTCTGGTCTTACCGACATTAAAATTTTAACTGGTCAGAAGTATAACAATCGTATAGAATCAACAATTAACGTACAGTATAGTATCTCGGCAAATATCGACACGTTACGAATAGATACAGCAGAGACAACATTAATCATAGATAATTAAGGAGCTAATCAATGAGCGCAAATATCAGTAATGTAATCAATGTTTCTCTTTCCGCCGACGGTGAAATAGCAGACAGAGATCAAATGAATGTCGTAGCAATTATGACATCTCAGCAAGACGGAACAATCTCAACTGCTAATCGCTATGAAATGTATACCGATTCCGCAAGCGTAGCCTCGGACTTCGGTTCTGATAGCGCAATGAGCTTATACGCATCAAGTTTTTTCGCTACACAGCCAAACTCAGTAAACGCAGGCGGTGCACTCGTAGCAGGATATTGGAGAGGAGAAGAGGAAAGCGTTGCCGCGACAGCGGCAGTTCTCACCGGAGCGCAGATATCAGAAGCAACTCTCGTAAGTCAATTGCAGGAAATTGAAGATGGCTCTTTAAGCATCGATATCAACGGAGCTACCGAAGCACTAACAGCAATAGATTTCAGAGAAGTCACAGAGATGTCAGATATCGTAACTGTTATTGATGACAAGTTATCAGGCGGCACAGCGAGTTATAATTCTAGCAACCTAACTTTCCTTATAACATCAGATACGACAGGGGTATCGAGTTTAATCACTGTAGCGTCTACCGGTGCTACCGGAACTTTTGTGGGAACATTACTTGGACTAGCGTCAGGAACAGGAGCTGTAGCAACGCAAGGAGCTGATGTCGTT
>Ga0222679_1000061_pt1 | contig 44029 bp, 62 predicted proteins | sample AntAcemetagen939_FD_179843 | JGI IMG/M metagenome (GOLD analysis project Ga0222679, IMG submission 179843) | Saline water microbial communities from Ace Lake, Antarctica - #939 | ecosystem: Environmental > Aquatic > Non-marine Saline and Alkaline > Saline | place: Antarctica: Ace Lake...
ATTAGAAGCCTTTACGACTCTTTGTAGACGCTCCTCATCAAATATTTTGGATACCTTTTCTGCCTGCCTCCTTAATTTAGGAGTTACTTTGATAACCTTCCCGTAATTCTCAAGACCTGCCCTATCATAGGGTGGCTTTTTTGGATCACATGGTTGTGAGCATTTTGAGCAATACAAGAATTTAGTGGTTTCACCTTCTGTTTGCATTGGAGCGTTACAGCAATTTGATAATGGTTTAGACATAGTTTTTAAGTTATTCACTAGAATGGGATAAGGTGGGGAATTGACGATAGTTTAGCTACTGGGCATGAATCCGCCTTTACAATCGTATAGTCACCCCATGCACTAGCCCTTATCCCATTTCAATGAACAAAGTTAAATAATAATCTTTTCAAGGAAGTCGAATAGTTCTTTGGCTTCTGGTTTGAGTTGTTTTGATACATATTTTTTTCTACCATCCCACATTTCTTTAGGATTTTTCGGTGTTATTGTTGTTTCTACCTCCTCCAGCTCCTTCTCGAGTATCTCTTGGAGGGATTTGGTGAAGCCTAGAGGTTTCCAAATACCAACAGTTTTTTCAATATCCTCCCCCATCCAAATTTTAGGTGTATAGCTTATCCCTTTATCTTCCTCACCCATTTTTATCTTCTCCAACACATGTCCTATGGTGTCTTTTCCCTTTGGGAATTGCTCTAATAATTTTTGGTATTCTTTCATAATTATTTAATATTATAAAATGATGGGGGAACAACTAGTCCTACTTTCTCACACAATCCGCAATACCCACGCTTTTCTATCCTATCCATTAGCCCCTTGGGCTTTCCAGTTCCTATATATATTCCGCACTTATGACAAATATACTTTGGTATGAATGACCTTCCGCATTTAGAGCATGCTTTACTCACTGTACACACATCATCTTCTCCAAAGTCACCCATTCCTACGTATTTACCAGGAGCATTACAGCACTGTGATAGTTCTTGTTTAGACATAATATCTTTTAAGTTAGGGTGTAGGGGTGCTATTTTGTATTAAAAATACACATTCAGTGCAAACAAATTTCCTTTCGGCTCTTATGCTTAGATTATTCTTTGTTTTTCTACCACAAATCTTACAGGGCTTTGGAGATTGGCATTGCAAACATAAATCGTCACCAAGTGCCTCACATTCTTTTCCACATTTTCTACAGGTTGGTTGTTCTATTGATATCATAATCTCATTTGTTAGTAATTAAGCTTTGCCTAGGTTTGCGTAGGTTTTTGATTGAAATGTGTAGGATTACCGTCAAGGCTGTGATGTTATAACGTTGAATAAGAAATTACTATCCCCCATGTAATCACTATAATTACATAAAATTTCCACGTCCTAATACTTATTCCGCAATATGCTATAAATCCTCCAAGTATCCCCCATAAAATTAGATAAATTGTGTAGTTCATATCTTTAATTAAGAAGTAAGTTTGATTATCCTCCTCCACACCCTACTTATCGCCCTATCCCGTATGAATTTAGGAGAGGGGAGGGCAACGAGCGACCGAAGTCGCCCTCGTTAGCCGTTAAGGGTGGGGTTGTTAGGATTTTTTTATTTTTATGGTTCTTCCAAGTTCCTTACATACTTCTTCAATAGTTAATTCTTCTTCTTTTTTGCTCGCGTCAACCCCTGTTATTTCTTTGAATATTTTTTCGTTAAATTCTTCTAATCCCTTCAAGTAATTAATGACTTCGCCAATTGCTGTAAATTTATTCATGTCTACTTCTTGCCAATTACATCCAGCTTCTTTGTAGAGTTCATTTCCATTGGCTCGCCTTGGCTCCCAATCTCCGCATAATTCTAAGTATTTATTTCGAACTTCGATGTATCTTTCGTGAGTTACTTGCTTGTTGAATAGGTAATCTTTTTTACATTCTATTTTATGGCAGAATAATGCAAAGTTAACGCATTCACAGCTACGACAGCTACGACAGCTACGACAGCTATCACAGCTACTACAGCTACGACAGCTACGACAGCTACGACAGCTATCACAGCTACTACAGCTATAACAGCTACGACAGCTATAACAGCTATCACAGCTATCACAGCTATAACAGCTATCAACATTTGTACAGTTTGTATTGGACATAGTAAGTAAAATTAAAAATTAAATTTAAGAAGTAAGTTTGATTATCCTCCTCCACACCCTACTTATCGCCCTATCCCGTATGAATTTAGGAGAGGGGAGGGTGTCGGTTATTAAGAGGGAGAGTTTTAGTAGGAGGTTATTAAAATGGCAATTCGTCCGGAGAGATTGATGGTTTACGTTTTTCATGTAAAATTTTTGTTATATTTTCACACGCTCCTGTTTCTACCCACTCCTTTTTTATCCTCTGTTTTTTCTCCCGGATCTCTTTATGAATCTGGATTATCTTCCTTTTTTTGAAATCCATTCATAAGAGGGGTTAAATCGAATAAGAGTTCATTTGTAAAATCGTTTCGTTTCCGGTTAAGCTCTATGCAGGTCATGTCCTCAGCATCTATTGATCCATTCCGGTAATAATGATCCGCCTGGCCCGGGGTTACCGCGAATATCTTCCAGGTCCCACACACCTTCCACGCTATCACGACCCATGCTTCATCCCCCATAGCCTTGTCTCTTTTTAAGTTTTGTATTTCATGGTAACGATTTTTAAACATTTCCTTGAAATTGAACTTTGTTTTAAGCCGGTTAACCTTGAGCTCGAAAGCAAGAAATCTCCCGGGCAATCTTACATGGCAATCATACGGAGTTTGCCAGATACCAGTATCCGGATATTTATGGTAAGCGTACAAATCTATACCGTTATCAGAACAGTACATACTTACACTGCGCTTAAACTGTATTTGAAATTGTTTTTCGAGCATTTTGTTTAATTTTAGGTTTTACTTTACCAACGATGACAAGTAGTTTTTTTGATGACTGGTTTGCCCATGAACTTCCCATTACATCATTATCCCGGATACGTTTGAACCGCGTTATTGACTTTCTTCGACTTGGTGAATTTATATTCTTTAAGATTTTTCTGAAATTTTTCATAACATTTTATTAAGGAACCGGGAACGGCGAGGAAAGCCTCACCGGTATCCCCGGCCCCGCAATAAGCGGGGGGAGAATTACATATTCTTAATCTCTTTTTCGGTAGGCTTTTTAGGATCATTGAAAACATCTTCAGCGTCCTTTGCCGCTTTATCTTCTTTTTCCTCCTTAGTGGCATTCGGATTGTTTTCAGCGCCAGGATTTTGTTCCTTATACTTTTTATCTTTAATCTCCTCGCAAGTAGGCAGAGAGGCAAGTTCATCAAGAACCTCTTTGGGCATTTCTTCTTCGTTACGTCCGGCAGCAACCGTGTAACGAGTTTCCATTCCTTCACCCTTCTTCATGATAAGGATGTCGTATGGTGGAAGTTCACCTTTAAAACCGTAAGTCTTTCCTTTTGCAAGGTCGGACAGAGCGTTAACAACGCTAACCGGGAACTCGGCAATTTGGATCTTTTCCTCTTTATGGTTATAAACGTAACACATAAAGCGGTGTGTACCATCTTTACCGTTTGGGACTTCCGATACAGATTTTACAACCTGTGGGGCGATCCCTTTACCCATAAACACGGTCATCATGTGGATGGGTGTTGATAAAATACGAACGAGGTTTTCACCAGGTTCAAAGCGAAAGAATTTTCCATCGCTTGTGTACTCCTTAGAGTCATGGTTTTGAAAGAAACCTTTAGACATAATATTGGAGTTATAAAATAAAATTGCTTAATCCTCGTTAGAGGTTTGTAGCTCGAACACATCCGGAAAATTATTCTCTTTTGGCTTTGCCCCCGGATTAAGCTGGCGCCAAACATTATTAAACATTGCAAACTTCTCATACTCTGGCTCCCAATCAAATTCTTTCATTGAATACTTCTTCTTTGTCTTATTTCCTAAGTGTACAATGGCGGTCTTTGCACCCGGGTACTTAGCTTCCAGTGCCTTACGGTAGGCCGCGACCTGATAAAGATGCTTATCCACAATGCTGGTAGAAGTTTTCCAGTCAATAACGTAAACCTCACCCCCGATCTTGCAAACGTAGTCACAACCCCCGGCATACATGTCATTCATGTTAAATACAATCTGCTCGGTTTCCAGTGTTTCCGGTTTGTACTCATTGTGCCAATCAATAAAGGCCTGAAGGCATTTCTTTACCTTATAAGGCATGTTATCGTCCACAGGCACATTACCACCCTCGAGGAGTGTTTCAATGGCTACATGGACCTCTGTGCCCTGTTTTCCGGCTTGCTCGAAGATGGCCTGGCCTCCGATACCTTGCTCGCGGATCCATCGAATAAGATATTGGTCCTTTGGCACGGCGCCATCAAGAATTGTGGTTACGGATGGGAAGCAGAATACCTCTACTCCTTCGGGGCTGAAACCCCGGTAAAATCGATCTCCTCCGTACGGGGAATCGACTCTATGTATGGTTACATCATTCATGGGAATTTTGGGTTAAAAAATTATATTAAGTTTAGTTCTTTAGTCATGATTTAAGTGGTTATTTTAAGCATTTGTAGTAATAGTCTAATGGGTCTTTACTGATTACGGCTTGTTGTAGGTGGTATTGCCAATTAGTTTGTTCTATTTTTATTATCTCACAAGTAGCATGATCAAAGCCTACCTCGTGAGTGTTCGTAGATTCTCCCCAATATTTCTTAGCAAATTCATGTGATAAAAGTATATACTGATGTGGAATTACCTGCGTGTCTCTATCCACTGTAACCATTACGCCAAAGGCTTTGGATGTCATGCTAAACCCAATTCTTTCAGAAAAGGACATAGATGCGGTTAAATTTTCAGGAACCCACCATTTCTTAAATCCATTCTTCTCTGCGTGTTCTATTACAGCCGTTAATTTGTCTCCGTTATTCATATTTTTAAGCATAACATTTTATCAATTACTTTTTTCATCTTATGAACATCTTTCTTGTTCAGGCACATATCAAAGTGGTACAGGTCTCCTCCTTTACGGATATATCTTAGAGCTTTTTTAATCCTGTGCCATATTCCGTTATTGAACGGGCTTATGCACTCTAGGACGTAATCATCCTCTTCCCATTTGCTAAGTCTCCATTGATGATCAAAGCTTCCACACCTACAGGTTAAAGTTAGTTCTTTAGGCATTTTTATTAATTACATCATAAAGCCACCCTACAGAGTCTTCGGTTTCATGAATTTGTTTTCCATCAACGACAAGTCCCCCTTTCGCTATTGCTCCTTTCGACATCACAAACTCCAATTTCTTTTCAAGCTCATCTAGCTGATCACAGATAGATGTGTACAAATCCTTCTCAGTTAGATTTAGCCTTTTCTCTAGCTCCTTAATCCTTTTGTTTGCTTCTTCTAGTGCCTTAGCATGGTTGTTTAGCATGAGAGCAGAAGCCATTATGTTCTTTTCTTCGTCTGTAAATTCCTCTCCAAATTCATCTAAGTAATCTGATAGTGAAAAAAATGTCTTCATAGGTTTTTATTAAATTTTAACATTATCCTTCATCGTAAATTTTATGGGTCCAATGGCATGCGAGCACATCCCCTCTGTTTCCTTACCACATGTCCTACATTTCTTCCAACTTAGTGTTCCTCCATAGCAGGCTGGCTCGTTTGATTTTTCTAGCCATTCCCAATCATGTATTCCTATTAAACATAATAATCTTTTCATAGCTTCTAATTCTTATAAAGAATAAAACAAGTTCTACAGTATCTAAAAGTTGTATCTTTATATTTACCCATTCTCCCCAATGATCTTATCAGGGCTTTTAGGTAATTTATAAAAATCTGTGTAATTTTCACGAGGTGCTTCTAGGTTATTTTCCAAGCAAAAACTAGTGACAAGTTCCAATGGTTCGGCTGCATCATTTGACGCGGACATAGTTATCTTTTCTTGCCTAGCTGTTAACCAAGCTATAAATGCGAATAAAGCTTCGCTAGCTGTAATTTTATCCTTCATAATGTTTTTAATTAAAAAATAAGCTTTGTACCCAATTACTTTAGTTTAGCTCGTATTGCCTCAATAACCCATGCTGTGAGGGTTTTTTTACCTCTTGCCTTATGGATAGCCTCTTTTATGTATAGAGGCAGTCTAATGGGTGTTATTTTTGTTACAGTCATAGGTTGGGGTTATTTATTTTCTACGATCTCCATTGGTTCTCCATCATATACATCTGATACCCACACATCCTCATGTTGAAGATAATTATGATTATAAGATTCGATTTCTCTATCCTTTGACTTTTCGATAGCTTCTTCAAGCGTCTCTGCTTCAACTGTAGTTGAAATTGATATTGTAACTGATGCAGTTAAGCTAAATTTAGTCATTTGCTTGTTTGACTGTTTCATAATTTCTTGAGTTCAGGGTGATTAAATCCTGCCTGTTCATTACAGGTATTTATTTCGCCAGTTCCATAATTAACATAATAATCTGCTTCACATTCATCACAGAATATTACTGACCCTTGATGTGGTTCATCAGGACATTCTGAATCCATTGATTCCAAGTCCTCACAGTATTTACATTTTTTCATTTTGCTCTTCATAATGTTTTTAATTAAAAAATAAGCGGTGAATGATTCCATATTGTTTGGTTATTATTCAGGAAGGAAGATTGAAGGCAAGGATTAAATCTCAATTGTTCCATCATGCACTTGCTTGTGATGGCTAGGACATAAGAATACTATATCCAATGGATGAGAATAGTCAGGATGGTGCTTTTGACCAATTTTGTCGCAGAAGATACATTGCTCTGCTTCAATTTTTTTAACCAACCATCTTGCCCTTACTTTTATTGGGTCATAATTAGCTTTACGCTGTTTCTTTATCCTATCTGAGTTTTTCCTATAATGCTCCCTATCTTTCTTTCTTATTTTTTCCCTATTCTTTTCTCTCCAATTAGCCTCTAATTTTTTTTTGCAGTCTATACAAAGGTGTTCTTTGTCTTTTGCGTAGTGCTTATTGTTTCTAAAGCAATCTAAGCCTTTTTCCTGTTTACATTTAGTACAAGTTTTCATATCTAAATATTACAGTATTTATTGTTGGAAGTCAACCGCCACTTCAACCCTCCTTTCTGAGTAATTATTTTAGTTACATTTTATATGTTTATTTACAACATAGACTGGATTGCCATTAGCCATCTCTAATGCTTTATCATAATCTGTACCGGCATATCTATCTGCTCCAAAAACTGAAATACTGTATCCATCCTCAAAACAAGTTTCTATAGTAGCTAAACCATATATACCAAGCGCTATGCCTAATACTGCTATTATGGTTACGATTATTATAGTTTTCATATTATTTAGTATTATGGGGTATTAAGTTACCTCTTAACACCGGCCTTAATCCGGTCTAGTGTTGGTTGCCATCCTCCGAATAGAATCTTATCTACTGATAGGACTGGATCTTTACCAAACGCATTTGGATTTGGCCGATTAACTTTTGGTATTTTTCTAGTCATTAGGTATTTCTTCTTGGTAATTACAATTATCACAAACCAGCATTTCCTCGAAAACATCTTCATCATTCGGGCTCGTTGCTTTCCGTATCAAAACATCATCTATATTAAGATCATGATTGCACATCGGACAATCCTTTTGAATCCTCATAATTTTGTAATCCTTTAAGATATAAGAATTTAGCCATCTTGGTTTTTGATCTTACTTCCTCTTCTGCAACTTTCTTTAACTTTTCATCTTCCTTTTTATCAAGAGTGATTGGTACGAATATTGTTCCTTCTTTATAAGCCATTTTTAATTTAGTTATATTATAGGTGCAACGGAATACTAGCAAAGTTTTAAAATAGTGTCAAGAGAAAAGTTAACTCAACCTTTCCGCCGCCTCTTTTACAGTGCATCCGGTCAGGTACTTAATAAAATCAATCGGGCTCCCGCCCTTGTTACACCCATAGCAATACCAGCTATTTGTATTCGTGTAAATTTTAAGGGACGCGTCAGAGTCAGATCCATGGAACGGGCAGGATATGAAATTCATCCGGGGCTCGAATCCACATTGATGAATAAGGTTCAAAATAGGGTAGTTTCTGGCCCGGGACCAATCTATCCCCTTCCCCCTTAGGTCATTCATCCATTCTAAGGCCCTTTTAGGGTGTGCCCCACCGTTTTGGACGTAAGACCAGGCAATCTGGCTTAGAATGTCTCTAAAGGCATCTAACACCTCAAATTTAGAGGGTGTGCGCCCGTGTCCATTTCTATTCTTTTTACACCAGGACTCATGACGCGCTTCTGCATCCAAATATTCCTCCTCTTCGGTGGAAAGACAGCTTGCCGGTAGATTTAGGCTGGATAGGTATTTCATAATTAAAACGGTTTATCTTGAATCTCCCCCCGTGTTTGCTCTTTTTTTATTTTATGCTCGCCGATAGCATTGATCACATCAATACCGCTTAGGAACCAGTATCCTCCTTTCGACCTAGCGTGGTGCATGTTTCTTTTGCGCATGGCTTTATAAAACCTGGTGCGCCCCATAGTTCGGACACCACTTTCGTAACAGAAGTCTTTGTATGCCTTATACACAATACTTGATTTTGTTTTGATGGAGTGGTCCACCTTAATAGCCTCATCTTCTTCGATCCACAATGCCACAGTATCGCTTTCCATCTTGTAATCATAAATTGCTTGTTCACATATAGCAGGAGTATCAAAACTCCCACGTTTAAGTAGCCTCCGTAGCCCACAAATAGCCCATGAAAATATCATGTCTAATTCACTATTTATGATACATGTTTTTAATGTTGTGTCCCTCTCATGCTCCTCAAACTCACGTTCGAATGGCAGTATAAAGAATCGTCTTGTAATACTTCGCCCCATATTCTTCGTATAAGGTAGTTCATTACAGGCTATTACTATTTTAGCTGTAAATACAAAATCATAAGGCTGTTCGAACTTGTCACTAGCCCGAACTGTTCCACCCTCCGAGGCAATCTTGATACACCCGGTATCAAGCTGAACATTTCCAGATAAATCATAAGAGAAATTAACCAACCTGTCTTTTGCTCCGGAAATTTCTGTTTTATCTTCCAGTCTATCAAGTGGTATGGCCGATACATTGTGCCTTCCGACAAGTGATGTCCAAATATGTTGCAATACCCCCTTGCCGTTCTGCCCCTCCCCGATCATGATCAAAGCTTTCTCGAAAGGATTCCCGGATAAAAAAGAATACCCGATCCACTCCTGGACGAACTGTACCCTCTTTATAAATTCCTTATCAGGGTCAATAGGCCCTTTCTTGTTCGGGTCCCAATTATAATTCATTGAGGTTGTCAAAAACTTGGAGAATTTTAACATTTTACTGCCCTCTATCTTGTCTTTATAATCAAATGGTAGTTTTTGAAATATAAAATCCTCTTTCTCATACGGCTTTATACTCCCGGTTTCAATGTCGAATATCCCACTCTTTAGATTGATCTTGTTTGTCGGTTTCTCTGCATATGGCAAGTCTCCATATTGATTAAAAGTCGCTATCTTTAATGACCCAACGATTTCCTTGATGTTGTGGGACGTGGGCGGGCTTCTGAACCCTTTAATCCAGGCGTAGTGTATCCATGCCTCAATCGCAATATCCTCCACCTGTTCCCACACACCACCTTTATAAACATACGGACCCCTCTTTATATAGATCATTTCCTTTTCCTCCAATAAGTTTATAGCAATAGCCCACACTTTTTCAGGTGCCTTCATATTCCCCTCGATGTCTACTGCGCTGTCTGTCATTTTGTTTTAATTATTAGATCACCCGCAAAAACCCCCATGGGAAAAAAGCCTCTACGCAAATAGTCCCATGAGGATTTTTAAGGGCGAAAAAATAAGATATATGCTTCATGCGCAGAGGTATTTAATTAGCAACCATGAATTTTACGCAACGTTTACCCGATTGTCAAACAAAAACCATTGACTTTATTATTAAAGTGTTATATCTTTTGCTTATAAAAAAAGCCCCCTTTGTTTTTGGTTATGATTGTTCTCTCAGAGTTGGTTGTAAGTCTGGTGTCCGATCAAAAGAACCGTCAAAATTTATTTAAAACTAAAATGAATTTCTATAGGGCGGGGCTGGATAGCTTTTAAGCTATAAAATAATGCCCGTCTTGCTCATTGTAATCCATCATAAGCTCTCGGCTTGCCCGTTCCAAGTCAATGCAAGTATGAGGCCAGTTCAGGCCACCAATCAAGCCCATTTGATCGGCCATATTCTCAGCGAAAGATTCATCGTCTTTGAATTGTCCTTGATAATTTTCCTCAAAGTTTGATAGGCTTATTACTCCGCATGATTCAATATAAGCACGGCAAGCGCTCATTTGATTTTCATTTATACCTTCTTCCTCCATAAATTCCAGGAGGGTTTTGTCTGTCATGTCTGTAGTGAAATTTGTCATGATGGTAAAAGGGTTATTGGTTAATTAATGTCTGCCATCTCTGCCACCTCTTCACTGTTGAACAGGGTGCAAAGCTCTGTATATTCTTTTAATACGGCTTTGTAAGTTGCTTCTGCTGTTTTGCTGTCTTCGTCATAACCGAAACATCCACAAAAATCCTCGAAGCTTCCTACATCTGAACATTGTAAACAGGCCAGAACGTCATAAGCTCTCGGCGCCTTGCCTGTTTCCCATGTTATTTCTGGTAAACCAATATCAAGAAAGAATCTGGTCAATTTGGGGTTAGTGTATTTATTTCCGACATTCTGATTATTTTTTATTAAGTCCTTTCGAATGTGTGTAGGGATTGGTACGTTTTTTCTGTTTGGCATTCTCCCCTTACCTCCTGCATAAGTCCAAAATAAACCGCTTTCATCTAAGCTCTGCCCAAAGTCAAAGACCATTGAACGATCACCACGTTTGATGGTTATAGTATATATGTCTCGTTCTTCTTTGTCTGATGAGAAGTGTTTCCCGTGGGCTTTAAACTCTGCGGTGAGAGTTGCACCTGTTTTCCTTAGAAAGTCGGTGGCTTGTTTTTCGTAATTTGTCATAATAATTAAAAGGTTATTAAATAATGATTAAACGAGTCCGTATAGATAAAGAAATAAAATAATGTTGGTGGTGAAGTTGGAAAAAATAAGGAGGATGATGAGGTCTTTTTTTTCTTTGCAACGTGGGCAGGTTTTCTTTTTCATGTTTGTGTTGTTATGGGATATTATTGATTGATTGTCTATAGTATACTCTTGTTATTGTATGGTGTCAATACTTTATTAATAAAAAGTATGTGCTTTGTTGTGGCTTTTGTAGTAAATGGCTTAAACTAAAGGTAATAATGGGCTTGACTAATAAGCGTTAAAGAAGCGTTAATGGGATGGTGTATACAATTTTTGAACTTGACAAAGAAATAATATTTCATAATCACCATTGACAAAATGGGGCTGTTGATATTGAATCTAACTTCGTTTATAATCACTAGGGTTTTTGAGAAATGGCTAGTTGTAGCTTTGGCGATACAAGTTTTTCATTTTATGTCATTTCTGTGCTAACTTGTGGAAGGTGCTTTCTAAAAAGTAAAACTATGCTTATACTTTCCCCTTTTTAAAACGACCTTCCACATCTTCCACAAGTTAGCACAAATTTGACATACTTTTTTTTTAAAAAAAGACATATTTTTTTTTAAAAAAGTATTATTATACAATCTCTTTAATAAAACACTTTCTTTCTATTTGTCAAAGTTGGAAGGAGTTGGGAAAAAGTTGGAAGGAGTTGGGATTGACATCAAAATTATTGTGTAATATACTCCCGATAGTTTTATACCTTCGATCTAATCCATGCAAAATGATTTCGGGATAGTAGACAAGCAGGACAAGTTTCTAATCCCTCTAACGGCAAGTGGTGAGCCTGTTATTTATGAAAAAAGCCATTCTGAGCTGATTATTGAGTACTTTAGCGTAGAACCATACACAAAGGAGATGAAAAAGAATAAAAAAGGTGACGTTTATTTGGAGCGTGTGCCGAACAGTCTCCCAACATTGAGCAAGTTCGCGCGGTGGCTGGGTGTACCAATGAGTCAATTATATGGGTGGGCGCAGGATCATCCGGAGTTTAAGCAAGCCTTTGATACTAGCCTAGAGATACAGAAGGAGTTTTTAGTGGAGAATGGGCTCAATGGGCTGTATAACAGCAACTTCGCACAATTTACTGCTAAAAACTACACTGACATGAGGGACAAGACAGAGGTGGACATAGGGGGGGAGGGGGTCAAACCTTTTGTTTTGTGTTTATTTGGTAATGGGGGTGGGGGGGTGACCCCGGAATTGGGGGGCGGTGGTGGAACATCTAACGTCCCACCCTCTGTAAAAAGTGAGCCTAACAAAATCATCGACGTACCCCCCGAAAATATAGAGCCCCCCGAAAAAATATCAGACCCCCAGGTAAATGGGGTTGTTGACAAAGCTAAAGGATAGTATATGACAAACCAAATCCACCTATTCCAGGACAAAGACGGCAATAAACGTACTTTTAACTGGATTCAGGAGAAAATATTTAGGGATAAGAGCAGGAATAAGGTAATTGTGCTGCATCGCCGGTGCGGGAAGACGGCATATGGCTGTGCAAAGTGTCTTATTAGTATTCTCCAAAATACTCACCACAAGTATTGGTTGGTGGCTCCCACATACAGGCAGGCCAAGATGATCGCCTGGGACATGATTAAGTACATGACGAGCCAATTCCCAAAAGGTACGTTCAAACTGAGGGAGGATGAGCTATCAGTAACGTGTGTGCAGACTCAGTCAAAGCTCGAGCTGAAAGGTAGTGACAATCCGGACTCTCTCCGTGGGGCCGGGCTGAACGGGCTCATTCTCGATGAGTTTCAGGATCAGCACCCGGAGGTGTACACCAAGATTTGTAGGCCCATGCTTTCCACCACGCAGGGCTGGCTGGATATGATTGGAACGCCCAAGGGTAAGAATGCTTTCTATGATTATTATATGAAGGCGCTCACCGGGGACTACGGACCCAGTTGGAAGTCTTATTTGGTAAAAGCCTCCACAAGCGGGATCATTCTTCCGGATGAGCTCGAGCAGATACGAAGGGAAATTACCGAGGATGAATACAACCAGGAGTACCAGTGTGATTTTCTATCTTATGCGGGCTTAATTTATAAGGAATTTTCCGAGGATCATAATATCGTAAAGCCGTTTAAGGTACCAAAGGATTGGGATTACATATTTGGTATGGATCACGGGGCGAGCAATCCTACGGTCATGCTCCGGGGGCGGATTGATACGAACGGTAATGTTTTTATGACCGGGGAATATTACAAGGCGAATGAGATTGTGAGTAATCATGTTAAGAATATAAAGAAGCAGAAGTTGATGCCCAGCTTGGACATGGTTGTTATTGGTGACCCGCACATGCAGGACAAAATATTCCAGTCTCCAAAGAGGCCCGCGGCGTATAGCGTGGCGGATGAATATGGGGATTATGGGATCACAAATATTGCGCGGGGACAGAATGCTGTACATGCGGGGATAAATAGGGTGGCGGAGCACATGAAGTTCGACCCGGAACGGATTCATCCTTTCACGGGGAAGCGCGGGGCCCCGAAACTCTTTATTGTTAAGGGTGCCTGTCCGAAATTGGAATGGGAGATAAGTAATTATAAATGGAAGGACCAGATGTCGCTCAAGGCGGACACACCCGATCAGCCGTGCAAGATTAATGACCACGCGGTTGATGCACTTAGGTACATGATTATGTCCAGGTTTTCCGAGACAGCCATTCCCACTGAACCAGAGGACCGTTCGGTGAAGGGTATAGTCCAACGTCATATTCAGCGTATGAAGAACGTAGATTACTTTGGGGACTCTGTACCCCCGGGGGTGCGCGAACGTGCGTTACAGGGTAATGACGGCTTCGTGGATGAGGAATTTCTTGATGATGATGACTTTGTTTAGGGGTTGGAGTATAATATGGGTACCGCACTCACAAGCTGTCGGGGTAAATAACGGTTTGTGCTTATATGGTTTCCCCAAAAGATTTAAGATTTTTGTTCTTTTGGGGTATAATAGTTATGTCCACGTCTTGTCTTTATTTTTTAATTGTTATGTTATGTCACAACCACAAAACGAAAAAGCTTCATATACTGAGGCTACCGACCTTACATCATCGGCCAGATGCACTCTTGGAAGTTTAATCCAAGATGATTTTAAATATTTTACTGGTAAGATTCTTACCTTAGCAGATGCCACGTTTTCTGATCCAGAACAACGCAAAGCATTTAAAGACCTACTCCGTCAAACGATAGACCATTTTCAATTTACAGCAGTGCAAAGTTCATTAGATAATGTATTTGATAATGTCGCTAGAGAAATTGGTGATTATGTCCCAAAGCGGGACAATAAACCACCATTTGATTTTATACTACCAATAGGATTCAACTACACCCGTACAGAGAAATAGTCCATCAAGACGTGGACTTTATGCTATAATCACCCCGTAGGTCATTACGCTTGCCAGCCCTTTCCTTTTTGACTTAAAAGCAAAAGTATGATATATAGAATGTAACTATGTTCTAATAAAATTTGTATGGCGATTTATATAACATTCGTATTAGTACACCTTGCTTTATTGGGGGCAATGGTTTATTTGCTTATTTATTTGTTAAAAGCTAACGAGGAAAAGATTCGTCTTATTTTAACGATGAAAAAAGAAGGGCAGGAAATAAATATGCAGGTATTTGATGATTTGAAAGACAGCGATGTAAAAGGTGACGATGTAGAAGATGCCGATGATTATATTGATCCAGGCGATATGACAGATGATGATCTTAAAAATGTTAAAGATAATAAATAACCTTTTTTAAAATGCCGGATACATTATTTACTCGGGCTAAAGATGCTATGGGTTTGAAAAAATCCTTTGAGCCAGCAAAGAAAGAGAAGCAGATTTTAACTGAGATCGATGAACAGATCAAAAAAGATAAGGAGTTCAGACAGAAGTGGGAAATAGAGGCTTATGTGAATAAGCATTTTGTGGATGGTAATCATCATGTGGTTTATTCGAAATCTGAGCAGGTAATTAAGACACTTCCACTCGCGCGAGGAGACAAGCGAAGGACTATTAATTATGTCCGGTCCCAGAAGCGCGGGGTCATGTCACTTATTTTTAAGAATGATCCGCGCGTGCATGTCCGCGGGGGAGATATGGAAGCTACTGAAGAGGAGATTGAGACAGCTTATTATTTTATCAAGAAGGTTTGGAAGGATTGGAACCTGGGCCAGCTAGTTAAGCAGGTTGTGAGTCATGGACTTGATACCGGTATTGGGTATATGTGTTTTGATTGGGACGACGAAAAGGATGATATGAAATTTTGGGTGGAAGATCCTCTTAATTGTTTCACCGATGCTCCGATGGATGGTAATCCTGAATCAGCTACTTTCTTTATTAGGTCATTCAAGAAACCGATTTATCATATTGTGAATGATCCGATGTATAAGGACAAGCGCGGGGAACTTGAGAGTCTCCCGCCAGATGGTCGATTTTCCTTATCTGATCGTTTGAACGATTATTATACGTTTAAGTTCAGTGAGGATAAAAAAATGAACGGACCTTCTGAGGGGGCTATTGTTATTGAGAGGCAGCAAAAGATTTTTGAGGATGGTAAGCAGAAATTACGTGTGACTACTAAGATTGGAGATATTATCGCGCGTAACGAGGTTGTTGATCGTAATAGGTACAATGTTCTAGCTTATCGTCCGGAAGATCAGCCTGGTGTTTATTACACTCGCGCTTGGCTATCAGACATGATTGATCCGCAGAAATCTATCAATAACGCAGTATCAAATGTTGAGGCATGGATTGAATATACTCATAAAGTGAAACTTTTGGCCCCGGCTAATGCCCGGTTCAGTTATCGTACAGATAACCATGGGCAGGTTATTCGATACACCGGTTCTCAGCCGCCACAATTCCATCAGCCTCCGGCTCTTCCAAATACTGTCTTCGAACATTTGAACAACAACATCCGGTTCATGGAGTCTCAGACAATTCATTCCGAGAGTCAGGGTCGTTTATCCGGATCTGCTAACTCCGGGGTAGCTATTGCACAATTGCAAGCAGCTAATGTGAATAATGTTAATGAGCCACTACAAAATTTAAAGATTTTCCTCGAGGATTTATTCGAAAGAATCCTTGAGTTTGCTTCCGAGAATTATACCGATGTTCGAAAGATGGTTTTCGAAGAAGATGGAGAGAAGAAATTCGAGAAACAAATTGTAGGTGATCGTGCTATTGAGAATGGATTAGCTCAGGATAGTGACGATACTGTCCGTTTAAAGTCTTTTAAGAAGATTGAGGTTGAGATAGTACCAGGTGACGCTTTCAGCGATCTACAGCAACGTCAGGACGCCGTGGAGCTATTCCAGCTTGGGGTTCTTCCTAAAGAAACTGTCCTTGAAACTTATAAGATTGGAAATACCCGCGAACTTTTGGACAAACTGGAAAAAGAAAAAGAGGAGAATAAGATTAATAATCCGGATCTTGCTATCGCGGAAGGTGAGAATTTAAAGATGGCAAAAGGCGTATCTGTTGCTCCGCAGGAAGGTGAGGATCACGATACGCACATGATGATACATTCTGCTTTATTAAGTAGCGCGAGTGATGCAAAAAATGAGCAGGTAGCTCAAATAGTAGCTGAACACATGAAACAGACTGAGGCATATATTCAGAATGCTGCCGGGCCACAAGTTGCTGCCGGGCCTCCGCAACCTGCCGGACCCGCCGCTGGGCCTCCACCACAATCGAATCCACTTGCTTAGTTTTTAGTTTTATGCTAATAGTTATTTAGCAAATGATCATTATCATTATAGGAGGAGATATAAAGCGAACAGCAGACAATTTGTCTATTATTCGTTTTATAAAATAACTACACAATTATGAACACCCAAGACGATGCCGCACTTAATAATGAATTAAGCAGCGGTTTTTCAGGCGAACCCGCTGCTCCTGCGGGCGGAGCTGAACCTATAGCTCCACAAGAACCTAGTGCCCCAGTATCTGCGCCGGCAGAAATAGATACCAAACAAGTCGGATCAGATATAGCAAGTGCTTTCATGGGCGCATTACAAGCAAACGGTGCAAAAGAGGAAGTTAGTCCTCTCGATGACGCGATTAAGTCTTTACCTGCCGATCAGCAGAAAATGGCATCTGACTTGAAGCCTATTTTTGAAAAATTAATGCCTAAAGAGGGATTAGTTACTCAAGATCAAGCTAAACAGATGGTAGATGATGCTATCAATATCCAGCATTTAGATGCGTGGAAAGGTAAAATGGTAACAGAATGGGATGGTGAAAACGGTAAGCCAAAGTTCGACTTTGATGAGCTAGATAAATTTATGGATAAAAAGGGTCTTAAAGATCCTGAGGATGCTTTCTTCCTACTCCATAAAGATAAGCTTATCAATTATCGAGCTTCTCGAAAACCAAAATCAGTAATTGATTCTGGTGGTAGACCGGCCTCTCCTGACCTATCTGATAACCAGCCTGCTAATAGAAGCCAAGCCTTCCAGCAAGCTGCGGATCGCGGATCGGAAAAACTGGCAAATCAAGGATACTAATTTAATTACTAATATAAAATATTATGGCCGACGGAACTTTATCAGCCGTAGCGGATATTTTGGAAAAAGACATTCTTCCTCAAATCCGCAATTTCCTTCCTAAAGAAACAATGCTCTTTGATCGTTTCTCTCAGAGTGGGAAAAAAGTACGGTTCAACAACAACACAATTTATTTCTCTTCTGTAGTAGGTGCACATGCCGGAGTTTCAACACAAGCCGAAGGTGGCGATGTTGCTTCTGGTGCTCCTACCTACGACCAAATGAATGTAGCTGCTAAGACTTATGTAGCTTCTCATAAACTAACATGGCAAGCTATGAAGGCTTGTAAAGGACAGCCTGGCTCTCTTGCATCTCTTGTATCTCAATACGGTGAAGAGGCTATGAGTCAACTTGCTAAAGATTTAGATCGCCAAATGACTACTTTTGGTGAAGGTGTAATTACTTACGTTGCAACTGCTGGGACTGTTACTACTCTTACTGTAGATAACGCTCACGGACTTGTGCTAGATGAAGAATATGAGATTGACACAAAATCTAATATCACTGGTGGATCTGCTGATAGTTCTACTACTACTGATGTTGATTATTTCAACAACCAAGCTACTATTTCTTCTTTGACCGTAGCTGTTGATGATCGAGTTGTTCGTAAGAACTGTCACACTACTACTACCTTTTATGAAATTATGGGTATTGCTGGTTTGATTGACAATACTGATTACACTTCTGCGTGGCAGGGTGTTACTCGCGCTGGTGCTGGATGGACTACTTCTTATGTAGAAAACACAGCCGCTACTCTTCAAATGAATCACGTTACTACAATGGTGCAAATGGCTGATCGTTTTGGATCACCTAATTTCATTGTTACTTCTCAAGATCTTCAGAACAAATATGCTGGATACCTTACATCTCTTAAAAGAGTAGTTAATTCTATCTCTCTTACTGGTGGATGGTCTGGTCTTGCTGTTGCTGCTGGTAGCCGAGAAATTCCAATGGCTATCAACTATCACCTTCCTCTTACTGAAATGTATTGTCTTACAGAACAAGATTTCAAAATGGCTCAACTTGAACCTATCAGTTGGCTTAATGAAGGTGAAGGAATCATGAAAATCCTTCCTGCTTCTACTGGACAAGGTGTCTCTACTCAGTATCAAGCTGCTTTGATCGGAATGGGGAATCTGGTATGTTTCAATCCTCGTTCTTCTTCAGCTCTTACAAACAAAACTGTATCTTAATTTTATCCACTAATTTAAAATGTTATGACTTCAATGGGAGATAATTTAAACACAATCCCGGCAGGAGATCAGCACTACAACGAAAAAGATGGTGACATCTTGACTGTTGTACGTCCAGCAGGAACTCTTCCTGCTAGTACGCAAGCTGCACTCTTTGACATTAACGGTGGTAAAATCGAGCTAATTGATATAGTTGGTAAGGTTACTACTGTTATTCAAACTCAAGCTAACGATACAAAATTAATTGCAAATCCTGCATCTGGTTCTGATACCGATGTATGTGCTGCTCTTAATATTTCTGCTGATGCTGCCGCAAGTCGGTACAGCATCTCTGGAACATTCGGTAATGCCCTTATTAACACTGCTGCTGGTGTGCCACTAGCAATACAAGCTACTTCCTTCCTTTTACAGAAAGGGACACTTGATATTGATTGTGCTGCTACTAACACTGGTGCTATTGAATGGGTTATGCGTTATCGCAAAATCGATCCAGAAGCTTATGTTACTGCTGCTTAATGAGTTAAACGGGAGCCGGTTACGGGAATCTCCGGCTCTCGAAATAACTTATTAATCACATTATGGATAAAAGACATATCGCGCATGTAAATGCCAATAGGATCAACGCCATTGATGAAAATAATAAAGGTGTCGTTGAGAAAAATAGAGAAAAACAAAGAGTTGAATCTTATAGTGGTGCCCTTCGTGGATTTACTGAACAAATTAAAAATTCCCGCATGATCCCGGAACGCCGGGTATTTATTTAATAAAACTATCTTAATCATGAAAAAATATACCTTCTCAGTATTCGCTTTCGCCGCTTTATTTGCGGTTATTTTTAGTAGTATCGCTTATGCTGCCCTGCCAATGGACATTAATCAGCGCGAGTATGATAAATTCGTTGAACTCGCCACCGGTAAGGTTGCTGTTCGAGTATCCACCTCCAGTGTCGCGCCATCTTCTGTCACTTATACTGATGGAAGAAAGGTTGTAACAACTGCCGGAACCGCTGTCGCGCTTGCCGCCACTGCTACTACTTTCGATGAATGTAGCATCCAGGCGGAAGAGGATAATACAGGTGATATTGTTATTGGTGGATCTACTGTCGTTGAGGATCCTGCTACTCGGCAGGGTGTTTTAATACTGCCTGCTAATGCGTATCACTTTGCCCACTCAGGTGATTTGGCAAATATTTATATCGACTCAGAAATAAATGGTGATGGAGTAACGTTTTTGTGCCAATAATTTTATAATTTGAAATATTATGTTTAAAAAATTCTTTTATTCCTTACTAACATTAATTTTACTCTTACCAAACTTTGCTTTGGCTGGTGTTTCTGGGGGTGGTTTAAATTCTGCTCAATTTGTTAAGCCTAGCGGGTTAACGGATTTAGTTCCGGCCTCTGCGCGTGATGAACTTACTGGATGGGCGAATATGGAAACTGTTGACTTAAATGTTTCCGGGCTTTTTACATTCGGTGGTACGGCATTCAGTGATTTTGATATGGACGGGTATGATATTGATAATGTTGGTAATATAAATATTACGGTTGCCGATGGTGATAATCAGACTGGTATCACCGTAACCATGAATGATGTCACCAATAATCCGAATGCTGTCGTTATTGATTCGCAGGGTACTGCTACGGATGCTTTATCTATACTTGGAAAATATGGTGCAAAAATCGAACAAGATATTGCCGATGGCTATGGTTTATGGGTGACTAGAAATTTGGCTGAGGTTGGATCGGCCAAGCTGGCTACGTTCGCCCAAGTCAATGCTACTGATACGCAGGGTGTTTTTGAGATTACAAATGCTGGATCCGGAGCTGATATTACTGCTCCGAATTTTACTCTTACGGAAGGTGTAATCGCTAGTTCTGAACTTAGTATTGGAGATTCAACTGACCTTCCCGCTGGGGCAAGTGCCGGACATTTAATTAAAACAACACTCGGGGCCGGTGCTACATATACCGGCACCACCGCTGGTTTGACTGTTAAAAATTATGATGCGGATGCTACGGTAGATCATGATGGTGGTGAAAATACCGGACTGGCTATTTTTTACAAACAGCTTTCCGCGATGGCTAGTGGCGGTGAAAGCTCAATCGCTTCATTGCATACACATTCAAGTACAGATCAGAAATTAACAAACGGAGTGGTTCTTTATCCAAAAGCTGCCGGCTCTGCCTTCGCGGTGCGCGGGGCCACGGTTGATTATGGTTATGATTTGGCCGATGCTTCAAACGTCGTTGTAACCACTGCTGATTACCGTGGACATGAAGGGGATATTATTTTCAATGATCCTGCCGGAACGTGGAATTTTGGAAGTGCAAATATAGCCACAACTGGTTCACTCTCATTGGGTGGTGGTGGGTCGCTAGGGGATATTACGATTTTAAAAGAGACCGATGATGCGGTAGGTGCGACTTTAACTTTCTTCAAAGACACAGCGTCTCCAGCGGCAGATGACGACATCATGGTAATGACATTTGATAGTAATGATGATTTGGGAGCAAGAAAAAACTACGGAAGATTTACGGCAGAGATTAAAGATCCAGACAATTCAGACCTTGATGGTAAATTAAAGTTTGAAATAGTTGGTGGAGGAACTCTTAGAGAAGCATTCAATGTGCAAGGATTAGCAACAAGTTCACAAGTACAATTTACAGCAGCAGCTACATTTAGCAGCACACTCCAGATGGACGATAATCGAAACTTTGTGCTTGGTAATACAGGAGCAACATCAGGTGCCATTTCACTAAGCACTTCCCAGGACGTTAAGACTTTAAGAGTTTCATCAGATACAACTGGTAAGATGATATTGTTTGATAATGGTTCAACCACAAATAATTATAAAATAGCGGCACAGTCAACAAATACGCTTGTTATTGCTTCCGGTGTAACCGAAGACCCCGATGTGACAAATAACGTATGGGGATCGATTACATATGATAGTAACTTGGTACTTTCCGGCGCTCCTCATCTTGGAGCATCAGGTTCAGCAGTAGCGATTAAAAATAATGGTGTAGCGGTTAGACCACAGGCAATTACAAACACTCAAACTGAAAGTTTTGGCTTTATAACAGAAAGAACAATCAACGATCCAAATGTGGCTGGTGGTTCAGATGTTTATGTAAACAACTGGTCAAAGATGACTTTGACTGACACTACTGGGGCGGATGAGATTTATCACTTCAAAGCAACTTCTGGGGCTAATGATGTGTTTACTGTAAGCGAACTTGGAAAGGTTGTTGTGAACGAATTAACAACTCCTACTACCGATACAGTAGCATTTAATCACGGTGGCAGTGGTGCACCTTCAGCGGGTGGAACTAGAGCTTTGATTAATACAGCTTATTACGGCGGCAATGTAACCGCTGGAACAACACAGTTAAACGATACACACTCCACGGGGTTGACCACCGCAGGAAACTTGATGTCTTCATATTCAGCTACAGTAGAGGGACACGCAAGCGATGCAGCTTCTACTTATATTACAGGTTATATTGCTGATTATGTAGACAATGGCGGTTCAGAATCTACGGTTGCGTTTGGCTCACTTCATACTTCTGATGATTGGGATTTTGATTTCGGTTCAGTAGCAGGAGATAATAAAATAACAGCAATAGCAGTGGCTCCCGGTGATGGATTTGATGTGCATATGATTGGTGGGGATGCTATCACTGGTGGTTCAGCTCAAGCCGGTGGTGATGTTGTACTTTATGGAGGAACTCAATCCGGTGGTGGTGCTGATGGTAATGTGATCTTCGCTGAACAAGACGGAACTACAGCAATCGCCACAGTAACAAGCGATGATGAATTTGAAATAAACCAAATTCTTGTGGTTGAACCATCAGGGGATACCTCCCTATTGGCAGCTACCCAAATCACTGTCACAAACGAGAATATGCGCGTTGTTGGTAACGGTGGCGCGGTTACATTAACCGGAACACCAACAATCGTTGATCCAGCTAGCGATGGAACCATTGTTACTATTCAGGGTACCAATGATACAAATACAGTTAAACTTCAAGATGAAGCCCAATTGGCGAATACTGGATTACAGCTTTCTGGTGGAAATGATTTTACTTTAGGGCTTGGGGACACAATCACTCTCCAATACGATTCCGGGGATGATAATTGGTATGAACGTTCTCGTAGCGATAATTAAAATAATCTAACTAAAACTATCTATGAATAAATTTCTAAAAACATTATCGGCAATCGTTTTATTTGCGATTATTACGACTGCCGCTTATGCAGTTCAACTTGGACAAGGATTGGGTGAAGCTGCAACAAATGGCGTTCTTTTCTTATCTGAAATAACCACTCCTACTCCTATTGCTGATTCTGGGGCTGTTTATGCAAAGTCAGACAGATGATGCAACGGACGCTCTAGTCGAAGCTTCCCCAACGGGAACACAAGCTCAAATAATTCCAGTTAACACAAACCGTCTTTAATATGCCAAATTACAAATCAATTCTCATAGGCTTAGGGGTTTCTGCTACCATAGCTGTTATTAGTTTGTCGATAGTTTCATACGGCGCTCCATTAACAATTGATCAAGAGCCTGAGGTAGTAGAGAAAGAATGTTTAGTAGGAAAAAGTGCTCTTGATATTAAGAGTGAACGTTACTGCTTATCTGTCGAAGAATATTCTCTGGTAAAATCTGGATTGCTAGAAGATTTTAACGACAAGGAGAAGGGGTATGATTTCGATGTAAATAATTTGCCAATTTTAGACGCTGTAGTGAAAAAAGAAACAAAAGAAAAAAAGATTAAAATAAATGGGCCAATGACTAAAAAAGAACTGCGTCAGGAAATTATAAAATTACTTCAATAACTTATTTGTTATGGAAACTCTAACATTCATTTTTAAAACGATCTTCACCGGAAAGAGGGCTAAATCTTTCTATTGGAGATTTGGGCTAGCATCATTACTTTTGTTTACAGGTTATTTGACAGATATTTTACCGGACCTTCAATTAGGTGAAGGTGTGTCCGTTTTTGTAATTTATGTCCTTAATGAGATTACTAAAAAATTAAATTCAGGATCATGATCAAAACTTTAAAAGATTACTCAATCCATATTGGTATTGCGACTTTAATTGCATTGGTAGTATGGGCTCTAGCTACCGGGCGCCTGGCCGGTAATTGGGAATCAAAAGTTTTGGCCAATGAAAAAGATATTGGAGATAATAAGCTGTCAATTATTTCTATTGAGAAAAAAATTGAAGTCGTTCCAGTTCTTAAAATGCAATATATAGAATTAAAAGAAGATATTGGTGAATTAAAAAATGGTCAATTGGAAATGGCGGGAGATATTAAGGAGTTATTAAAACGTAAAAACTAATTTAATAATGCTAGAATTTACAGATTTAAAATCAGAGCTAATAAGAATGGTGGACGATTCTTCCGTTAGTGCATCCAACCAGGGTAAGTATGCTAATATCGGTTATCATAAAGTAAGAAGAGATATTGTTCAGCAACACCCAACGTTCTTTGAAAGTGTTAAAACAACGATTTCGCTTACAAGCGGCATAGGAGCCCTTCCTAGCGATTTTCTGTACATGATGGAAGTACAAGACTCAAATGAGGTTACACTGCCTCTAAGGAAGCGTAACACGCTCACAGACGATATCGGTGGTGGAACTCCTATCTACTGGTATTTTAAAGGTAGAACTTCTGCTGCTGGTCATGGTCGACAGATTGGTATTAAGCCGCTTCTTTCTGAGAATATTTACGTTTACTATGTAGCATTATCAGATGATCTTGATGGTACAAGTGGTGAAGAAATAGATGTTCCGGATGAAGATGGCCAGAGAATTGGTTTGTTATGGTCCCAGTATCAATATTACCAGGATAAAAGAAGGTGGAGTGATGCCGGTAACGCTCTTCAGCTTTATACTGCTCGTTTACAGGAATATATTTCAGAATTTATTACGTTCAATGAGGAAGAATCTTTCGGTGATGCTGAGTCAGAAAGGCGCTCAAGGTTTACTTGGTCTAATCCCTAATTTTCAATGTTAAATGTTCCAAGATTATCTCCACGAAAACAGCCAAAAACTAAATTGTATGATGTATTCAGACTTGGTGTTTGTACTCGCGGAGATCCAACGGAGATTAAACAGTTAAGAGACGCTCAAAATGCGGTTTTTGATCGTTTTGGATTTAAGGCTAGAAAGGGGATAACAAAGAAGGGTGGATCAATAGGCGCGGTAAAGGTAACCGGCCTCGCTGAAGCAGAAGCTTTAGATAAGACTTATTTTTTTGCTGTATGCGCGCGAATTTTAAAGAAGTGGAATTATACCGATGGGGATGTCGCGTGGAGCAATACAGATAAGACGGCGCTTACCACCACGCTTGATACCTATATCAAGTCTTTTCCTTGTATTAGCGCAACTGCCTCTATAACCGGTACGGCTACCGCTGATAGCACAACGCGTACCTTGATTGATACCGGTAAATCATGGACTGTCGATGCTTACATTGGGTATGCGGTGAAACTTCTTACGGGTACCGGTGCCGGGCAAAGTAAGTTGATCGTTGCGAACGATGCTACAAAACTTTACGTTAAAGAGCCATTCGACACTGCTCCTGATGCCACTACTACTTATGAGATATTTACGATAGCTGACCAGGCTGTAGTGACCAATGGTACCGATACAACTTTCAAATACAATGGTACCTCTTCCTCTAATTTAACGGTTCCAAAAAACTTTGATGATATTGAAGTTCATGATGATCGGTTGTGGGGCGCGGAAGGAAATAATGTTTATTTCTCCGATGAAGTTATTGGTGATCAATTCTCCCAAACAAACCTTGTACCTTATGTGAAAGGTGATGGAAATATAAGAAGGGTGCAAGGGCTAGGTGAACAACTTATAGTTTATAAAAAGAATTCATTTGCTGTTATCAGTGGTAACAATGGGGTTTATGGAATAAAAGAACGATCAAAGAGCGTCGGTCTTTATGCTAAAAATTCTCTTGCTACCGGTGCCGAAATGCAATTCTTTTTATCAGAACGCGGTGTAGAAGTAGTGAATCGTTATGAATACGATATTACCGCTGCTGTAACTCCTATCTCTGAAAATATTAAGGACTGGTTGGATGAACATAGTGCCGCAGAATTACAAGCGGCTTGTGGTATGGTTTACGATAATTATTATTATTTATTCATAGCAGACAGCGGTACTTATTATACTTATAGATATGATATATTACGGTCCGATTTTGCTAATCCTGATCCTGATTCTCAGATATGGGATAGGCTCAAGGGGTGGCCTGCTAATATTTGCGCTATACTTGCTGGCAATTTATCTTTCGGTACTGTTGACCTCGGAGCTAATAATTATGTTTATACAGCGTTTCTAGGGGATGATGATGATGGTACGGATATTGATCTTGTTGTCCAGACGCGCGATGATGATTTTAGTTCTCAGTATTCAACTTTTGTCGATATTGATAAGGAGTTTGATAAGGTTTTCGTTGTCGCGAAAAGGTCCACGGTGGCTATTACCTATACGGTTGAATACCGTTTGGATGTAGATAGCGCTTGGGATACTTTGGGCACGTTCAATACAAAGAGTAGCGTTGATATTTATCCGGCCAAAGGAACTATGACACTAACCGGCCTCCCTACGGCTGCTGAGTCTTTTGTTTTAAATGCGACTACCATTACCGCGGTTGCTTCCGGTGCTTCTACTGATGAGTTTAATATAGGAGCTACCGCTGATGAGACAGCTAACAATATTATGGATGCGGTAAACGTCAGTTCTGAATCGGCTAATATTTTTGCTTACAAGAATGGATCCGGTGTGGTTGTATTTGAGTGGATTGATAAGGATCTCGATGGTGATGTGATTGTTTTCACTGAGGCCATGGCTAATACGACAGTAGATGGGGCAGGTACTTTAACTCGAGTAGCGCAGGGCAGGGAGAAGGTAGAATTTAATTTGTATAAACGTGGAAAAACAATAGCATTTAAAATAACCCGTTCAGATGATGTCGATAAAACTCAAGGTGAAATTATTAAATTATTAGTTCATTACCATTTAGATCAACGTGAGTGATACACCCTCTCTTTCCAATTCGGCTGCGGTAAGGCGCGACTTTGATAATCTTAAGCTAACCCTTGAGAATATTATCGTATCCATAGATGAGCCGAGGGTGCCAAGAAAAGGACAAGGGTGGTTTGACCCGACTACTTTGATTTTTAAGATATTCGATGGTAAGGATTGGGTTCTTTCTTATATTGAGGAATTTGTTGCCGGGTCTATTCATATCCCGGATAAAACTTCTGCTAATTCATGGCACGTTGATAATACTGGTGTTCAGTGGGCAGGTTGTAATGTTGCCGATAGAAATGCTGATATTGAAAATGCAAATTTTTATGTTCTTCCTACTGGTTATGTTAAGGGTAAACATGCTGAATTTACCACCAATGTTATTTTAAACGGCTTACAAGCAGGCACAGAGATTGCAATTCAGGGCTGGCAACAAGATATGGCCTTCAGTGCAACGGACGAGGATACTGTCGCATGGACAAGTGGAACGATCACGCTTTTGGATGGTACGACTTACATAATAAATTCCGGGAATACCGGGGATATATCAGCTAGAACTTATATCTATCTCGATACAGCCATTTCGATTACTGTTTTACAGATTTCTACAACTCCATCCGATGCGGTTGGGTCCGGAAAGATTTTGATAGCCGTAGCAGAAAATGTCGTGGCTGGTAAGGATGCTGAGTATCAAGTGTTTGGTGGTTCCGGAGGCTTTAACAAACTGTTTACTGCTGATTCAATTGCAGCCAATACAATCACGGCTAATGAGATTGTTGCGAATACGATTACGGCAACCGAGATAGCCGTTGGTACTATCACAGCTACAGAGATAGCGGCCGGGACTATCACAGCTACAGAGATAGCCGCAAACACGATTACGGCCACGGAGATGAACGTCAGCCAGCTTTCAGCAATTACAGCTAATTTGGGTACGATTACGGCTGGTTCTATAGGAGCCGGTAGTGCTACGATAGGGGCTTTTAGTATAGGGGCCGCTTCTATTTCGGCCACTAATTTAACATTGGTTTCAGGTGCAGCAAACGCTGCTCATATTGCGGTTGGATCTGGGGCAAATTTAGCGGGATTAAATTCTGGGAATGCTTCTACCGATATCGCTATCTGGGCTGGGGCCAACTTTGCCAATCGTGCCACAGCTCCTTTTAGAGCGACTCTAGGTGGAAAAATTTACGCGGATGATGTGGAGACGATGAACATACAGACGAATCTTAAGCTAGGAGGCTCTGATACGATTGGTGTATTTGAACTCGGAGAAACGATAGCTGCCGGAGAGGCAATTTCTTTCGGGAAATATGTGGCTCATGGTTCTACGATAGATGCTGATACGGATACCTATGTTGATGAGACAAATCCGACAACAAATTACTCCTCGACTGATCCATTACTTATTGGTAACCAAAGTTCAAATAAAAAATATTCTTATTTTTCATGGGATTTAGAAGCAGAATTAGGACTTAATGCTGGTGAATTAATAGAGGTAATAAGTGCTGATTTTGTTTTTAGAAATGAAACAGCGAGATCTGGGAATATTGCTACGGCATATATAATAAAAGATTCATGGGATGCAAGTACAATTACATGGAATAGTCAGGCAGCATATACTTTTACAAGTATGGGGTCTTCTTCAATTGCATCGGCTGGATGGGTGACAATAAGTATGATAATGGACAGTGATGATTCAAAATATTTTATAGAAAATGGCTTAAGACTTAGTACAGGTTTTGGTGGTGGCACCGGTGTTGCTTCTCTTGAAGATGCTGGAGGTCTTTTCCCGTATTTAGACAATATTGTGTACATGAAGAACGATGGAAAGATTTATAAGTCCACATCTTCTTACGCCCAGTCTGGAAGAATGATGTCGGGATTTTTGGCCACAGGAGGTGATGCAGCAGATACGAGCCCAATTTTAACATCTGGAGCGGTTTTGACTACAACTGGATTAACCCCCGGAGAAACCTATTGGCTTTCTAACACATCTGGTGAAATTTCTACTACGCCAGGGACATATAGTAGGATTGTAGGTAAGGCTTTGTCAGCAACAAAATTGTTAATTGATCTAAAGGGTCTTTGCTTTTTGGGCACTAGGGCTGTAGTTAAAGATGAAATATATAACTATCCAACTGGTACTGAAAAAGCTATCTGTGAAATGCAATCACCAATAGTTGCAATTGGAATAAATGGTATAGGACAAGTGACAATACGTAGAAACGGAAACATACAAGCAAAATTTCAAGAAGTTGGGAATATAAATAATGAAAAATATACGAACGTAGCATTTTCTGGTTCCACTATTAGGGTAACCACAGACAGCACAGATGGACAGGCTATCTGTAGTTTTTATGGCTAAAAACTCAAAATAATTTATAACATAGTTACTATGGCGAAAACATTTCTATCAGCACAAAGGGCTGGATTCAAAGGGGACGTTAATGCTTGGGTGGCAGCCGGAAGGCCTGCTGGCGGAGATATAACTTTTGGAGATAGTCTTTCTAAGGATATTGCATCGAATGGTGCATATAAAAAGCCATTTGATATTGCTTCCGCACAACAAAATCTTACCCCTGCTCAAATTAATCAACTTCAAGCTGGTACTGGTACCGGTGGTTTAAGCTTTGAGGAATATCAGAATTTTTCAGATAGACAACAATATGATCAGCTAAAAAAACAAGAAGAATTGGCTGCTGTCACTCCGGATAAACTAGGGACAGTAACTTGGTGGGATATTAATGGAAAAGAGCGTACAACGGATTTAGATCAGACTCTACAGGGGGTAATAAATATGGCCGGAGGAGGTGCTGGTACTCAATGGTATAATCAGTATTGGGGATTGCCTGCTGATATTGGATCAGATCCAAGAGCTGACTATTCTTTTAAAAGGGGGATAAACATGGCGAAGTTTAGTGAAGAGGATCAGGCAAAGCTTGAAAGATTTGTTGCTAGAAGTAGCCCAATTGTACAAGAAGTGCATAAGGTTTTTAATGAAGTAACTGGTGGGAATAATAAAAATTATAGTAGAAGTGACGTAAGGGATGCTCTGAAAAGTCGTGTTAACCAATTTATTAACACTGGAAATTACGCCAAACAAGAGCAGCTAAATTATAATAAAGCCCAGGCTGAGGCTCCGCAGACCATAGGTGGTGTCGAAGTAGGTACATCAAAAGAAATGGACGGCAAAACTAAATACTGGACAGAGAGTAGCGAAACTCCTGGAACCGGTTACTGGTCTACGAAAGAACCATCCGCATCTGATGGTAGTACTACGGGTGATGGTGATATTCCTGCGGTGGATGATTCAACTGATCCTAGTTGGGACGAGTTTGTTACGTTCAATGATTACTTGGATGGTTTGCCGGATGCTGAAAGAGAAACTATTACAAGTCAGTGGGACGCCTTAGCTGAACAGCAAATTGGTGATGATTATAAAAAGATTAAGGACAGCATTAATGAGGTCTTTGGTTTATTCCAGGAGAAGCAGACCGCCGAACAAAAGATAGAATCAGAAGGGAAGGCAAGAGGTGAGAGGTATATTCAGGAAGACTATGATCGCTTCATAGATTACGCAAAAACCGATAGAGCGAAAGCTATCGCGGAAACAGACCAGGCTTTTGCCAAAGCTGTTGCTTCTGCTTCTACCGGTTACATTGATCGCGGAATAAAACTCGGTCTTGGATCTGGTGCTGCTATTCGTGGCATCCGTGAGGATACAACGCCTATTCGTGAGAACATTGAGACTCAGTACACAAGAGGTGTTGAGGGTGATACAACTGCAAAGAAGCGAGGGTTTGAGGGGATCACCGCCGGTTACGATGCCTTCAAAAAACAACAGGAGTTATCATTGAAAGCTAAAAAACTTGAGAAGACTGCTGATCTTGAGCAAACCGATTTAAACAAAAAGAGATTGAAAGCAGGATTGGTAGCCGCGAGAAAGGCTGAGGAGAAAAGCACTTATACTCAGAACCAGCTTAAAAAATATGGAACAAATCCATTAGTTTCTTATTAATCATTAAACCTTATTGATATGCCACAAGATTTAAAAAGTATAGGAGGTCCAGCCACCCCTAGCGGAACTGCCGGGACCGGTTTAACAGATTCTTTGAAGGGGATATTCGAACAAGTAAAGAATACCGGTAAGGCATTAGGTCTTGATAAGAATAGAATTTATCAGACCGCTTCCGCTATAGCTGGTAAGTTTAAGGACCAGCAAAACACAGGTGCTCCCGCAAACAATCAACCGGTTTCTCCGAATGGTACCGGTGGGCCTTCTCAGCCTCTTTATGAGTACACACCGCCTGACCAGAGATATGGATCTGGATTTACACCTGATAACTTTTTATCAGAATATTCAGCATTAAGAAGAAACGCTGGTATTGATTTATATTCGAATGAGCTCAATGCTGTCTATTCGGAAATGAGAGCGTTCAGAAACAATGAAGATAAATATGTTGCGAATAAACAGTTCGGATCTGCAATAGCTAAATTGAACAATCAGAAGTACATGGTCCGGCCCAAGTTAATCGAAAAGTACAAAGCTCAGGGGCTCGATGCTGTTACGATTGAGAAACTTATTAATGGTGAGGTCGGAAGCATAGACAATGAAATCAATATGCTTGAAGAAACATGGCAGGGGCAGATGAGGGAATATAAAGCTACTATTGATGACATGGGAATTAACATCCAGCAATTAAACACCAGCTTGCGTTTAGCGCAGGATAACGTTACTTCGGGCATGGGAAGCTATAAAGATGCGTTTAACGTGTCTAAGCAGCTTTATGATGCTCAGGAAGAGCATCAGCAGGCACAGACAAGTTTATGGAATACGATTGAGCAAATTGATAGAGACGGTGGTGACTCTAGCGCCTTAAGAGGGCAGACTGATATTTATTACAATCCTAAAACAGCGCTTGGTTCCACGCGACCATTCAGAAAGGCTCAATATTCGTTTGGTGGTAATTCACCTGCCAAGACTGATTGTTCCGGACTTACCCAGCAAGCATGGAAGACTATGTATGGCGTAGATGTCCCACACAACGCTGCAGCGCAATTTAATAGCGATAAGGGTGTCCAGGTAGACATGAACAATTTACAGCCCGGAGACCTCGTTTTCTTGAGGAGCCCAATGGATTTCAGGGTGCAGAATGGAACTATGCCGGAAGGGCAACCAACTCATGTTGGTATGTTTACTGAAAACGGTACGATCATTCACTCTTCTCCAAACAATCCAAATCAAGGTGTATCAGAGACAGATCGTGAGGAATTTATGAGGGGTAGCCAGGTGCTTGGCGCTAGAAGGGTTAACCCAAAGTTTAATAAACCTTTTGATTATGGCTATGGTACTGGTGCTAATGGTGAACTGGTAAAGAGAAGGGGGGAATTAAAAGGTGATTTTGAAAAAAGAGTTTATGATACTTATTTGAATGATGTGACTGAACAAGTTGAAAATGGTGAGATGGTTGATTATAGATCAATCATGAAAAAAATAAGTTCGACTGTTGACGATTCAAATTCGACTATAAAAAATAGGGTTACTGAATTTGCTCAGATTATCGCGTCAAGTTATCTTGAAAATTTTCCAGACTCTCTTGCTGAAAATGATAATGATCTAGCTGAAACAATAAAAGATTTCTATCTGATAACCGGTGGTAGTATAAAGATAGATAAGATTTTAAGAAAAGTATTTGAGAATGAGGATATTATAAAAGCCCTCCCAGAAGATCAGCTTAAACTTTTAAGTAGTGGTGATAGAAAATATATTGAAAATTTAAAAGAAGAACTGAAAGAAAGGTATCCTAATTTTTTTGGAGAAATTGATACAACTTATGGGGAAACTAAAAAGGGATATATAGGTACATTGGTTAGCAATTTATTGCCAGGTGGATCAAGTGGACCTGGCTACCAATTACCTGAGGGAGCTTTGAATGAAGATGAGCTTAAAAAATTAAAAAAATAACTATGACAAATTTTTCTTTAATTTTAGATTCAGCTAAAAAGAAAATTAATAACGTTATTGATGAGCCATTTGAGGAACCTCAGGTAATTAAGGATTGGAATAACCAAAAATCTGCTTATCAGTTAGGAAACGAAAGAAGGCAGACTGATATTGCTAGTAGCGCAAGACCTATCCGCGCGGACTATGTTGAGCCCGGTGCTATTGGTCAGATAGGAGAGGGGTTTAAAAGCAAGGCAACACAAAGCGCAAGTATTTATGGCAGCTTACTAGAAAAGCTTGGTAACAGGCTAGGGTTTGAAAGTGTGTCAGACTTTGGTGCCGGTGTATCAGATAAGATGCAGAAGAAATTAGCGAGCAACCCAGAATGGCAAAAGCCTGAAGATCTTGGTAAGTATGGTGATCCACGTTATTATACAAGAACTGTTACTGAGGGGCTTACAAGCATGGCTATGACTTTTGGCGCTAGTGTTCTTGCTACTATTGCAGGTGGTCCTATTGCTGGTTTAGCAACTGCTGGTGTTTCTTCCGCTGGTGTAGAAGGTGGGGCAGCATACCAGGAAGCACAAAAACTAGGATTAACTGAGGAGGACGCACAATCTGTTTCTGATAAGATCGGATTTATTAATGGTGCTTTAGAATTTACACCTATTGGCAGACTACTTGGTAAGTCTCCTGCTGGAAAGACTATAAAAAAGAATATCGTAAAAAGAGTTGCTTCTGAGTTTGTTAAGCAGGGTATTACAGAGGGGACAACTGAAGCTGCACAGGAGATTGTTTCCAATGTAGTATTTTCTGAATTCGATAAGGATAGAAAACTATTCGATAATGTTTTAGAAAGCTTTGAGGCCGGAGCATTGACTGGTGCTGTTGTAGGAGGGGCTACAAGCTTCGCAACTTCCCCAGAGGTATCAAGTGCTCTAAAACAGGTTAAAGATGATAAGAGGGGGTCTGTAACGCCTTTCCCTGAGTTTGGTAAGAAGAAGAGTATAGAAAATACAATAAAGGATGCTAAAAATGTTATCAGTAAGCAATTAACCGAGACTGTACAGGAGACGCCTCAAACAAAAGACCAGTTCAATAGGTATAAAAAGAAGGCTCCGGACATGAAGTTTGAATCTTTGACTGATATGAAATTAATCAAAGACAAAAATACAGATAAGGTTTTGGGGGTAGCGAATAAGGAAGGTCAGGAATTTATTTTTCCAAAAAAGGAAATCGTTAAAAAGAAAACTCCGCATCAACTTTTAATTGAGGTAAGCGAAAGACAAATAGAGCAACAGGCACTAAAGGATGTTGTAGAACCTTTCGATAAAAAAGAATTACAGTTATTCGATAAGATCCGTAGGGCTAAGAACACAAATAAGTTTGAAGCAAGTGACTTTGAAACAATGCGTAAGGATCCTATTTGGGGAAGCCAAGTTGATAGTGCTCTTGAGCAATACAGAGACAAGATAGACCCAGGAATGAGTGATGTAGATGCGTTTGCTGATATTATGGAATTACCTTCTTATAAAGAAATATCAAAACCAATACGGCTGAATAAGGAAGATCAGTTTAGAGTCGACAGAGACGCTGTTAAAAGTCAGATCAGGGTTAGGCGCTCAAGACTAAGGCATATTAAAAATTATTTTAGATTGCCAGGAAAAGAATTTGATAAAGTAGCGTCAAAGGATTTTCAACTTATGAGCGAACCTGAGTTTGAGAAGTATCTCGGTGATGTTATGACGCAGGCTTCCGGCAAGAAAGAACTTCTTTTAAATAGATCCGAATTGAAGGCTTATATATCTGGAATGGAATTTAAGAAAGTGGACAACCTCAGAAGCGCCTTGAAACTTCCCCCTATTAATAAGATGAATATTGAGCAGCTTACTGAGCTCAGTGAAACACTAGACTTCTTTAAGCAGGGTGATGTATTTCTTACAAAACGTATGCTTGAAACTATTGATCGTACTGAATTTAAAGGTGCATACACTGTACGTCAGATAAGGGAAAAATTGCTACAATTAAAAGGGGTAACAGAGGAAGATCTAAAAGATATGGATATGCTGAGTATTAATGATTATTTGCCAGATGCCCTTATAGCAAAGAAAAGTAAAATACATAAATGGCTTGTAGAGGATTGGAATAAATTATACATGAGTTCTACCGCTATCTATCTAAAGAAGAAGCATGAAGTTAATGAGCTTGCAAAGGCAGCACGAAAAAGTCGCGATAAAGGATTCCAAATTGCTGTTCAAGATAATGAAGTATTCCAATGGCTTGAAGCTACTCCAGACAAGAAAATTGAATTGGCTAAGAATATGACAAAAGAAGAGCTCGCTTATGGAGAGTATATTATGAATGAGTACATTAAAATGCGTGACTATCTTATTGAGAATAACATGCTCAATAATTATAGGGAGAATTATATTACTCATTTAATGCGTGATGTATTTGAAGCATGGAAAGAGGATGGATTCGTTCAAGCTATAAAAGAGATATTTAGCAGGGAACGTGATGTCTTTGTTGACTTTAACTCTATTGGTGAAACGGATCAGAATATAAGTTTTGAAAAATTCTTTAAATTCGCTCAAAGGAGGAGTGGTAAATTAAAACCAACTAAGAATGTTGCTAAGGCGTTCAATGCTTATACCTCTGCATTTGAGAAGAAAAAAGCTATTGACGCTATAGTGCCTAAGATGAAGGCTGTATCCTATGCCTTTAAAGAAGATCAATCAGATGTTGGTAAAGAATTTGATCGCTTTGTTACTGAGTGGCTTAATACAAAGAAGGGTATCAGAAAGCAATATTTTATTAAAAGGAATAGTAAGGCTGATATTCTTATTCAAATGGGGAACATGGCCGTGACTATACTTGATCTTGGTTTAAGCATCCCCGTTGGGGTTGCCTCTAATGTAGGTGAAACAATGATGAACTGGAATGACCTTGGTTCTAAAAAGTTTACCAAAGGTATTGAGCGCCAAAATTCTGCAAGAGGTAAAGAGATTGCCAAAAAGTATGAGAATTTTATTGGTGAAAATCCATGGGTTGATATTGTTGATGCTGGCAATAGCCTTGGTGATAAATTTCTCGAAACAATGTTTATATTATTTAGGGATGCACAGGTCCGGGCGAATAAAACATACTTACTAGGGTCTTTAACTGAACAAGAATTTAAAACAGGCGAGATAAGTGACGCTAGAATTGGCGAGATAAGAACTGCTATGGGTAATTATCGTGTTGTATCCGGCGCTGAGTCTATAGCTTCCACTTCTCCTGAAGCTGCTGTAGCACTTAAATATAAAACATGGGCTATACCCACACTATTAAGGACTGCTTACAACCTTAAAAAGATGGCAATACAAATACGGAAAGATGGTAATACTAAGAAGGCTTTTGAGTCTGATGAGTTTAAAAAAACATTTAGATCAACTGTAACCACTGGTGCACTTGCATTAATGATGTATATGTACTTCACTGCTGATGAAGAGGATAAGTCATTCGTTGGTAAAATTAAACAAAAGATAGCCAGGGAATCTGCTTCTTCATTGTCTGCATTAAATCCTAATTTCTGGTTAACACCTGCAAGGCTTGGGGTATTCTTACGGGACATTGGTGATAGCTTCGCCATGCTTGTAAGAATAGAAAAATATAAAGATGATTCAAAATATGGTGACGAAGGATCATTAAAGGGTGTCGGTAAACTAAAAAGAACTTTAACCCCATCAATGCTTCGCTATATTTACTCCGGTGAAAATGATACAAAAGAAGAACGGATCATAAATAGCGCTAAAGATTTTGATATGGATTTCGGGGACGATTTCGACATAGATTTTGGTGATGATTTTGAAATAGATTTTGAAATAGATTTTGGAAATGAGTTTGATTTTAGTTTCTAATACCTTATTTTTTAATTCCTTTATTATGCCTATACGCTTATCACAAAATGATGCCATGTGGAAGAAACATAAGTTGGGTACTACTACACTTGGGAGAGAGGGGTGTTTAGTTACCGGGATATGTATTGGCCACTCAAAGTTCTTTCCGTACCATGTAACGCGTGCACCTTACCTGAGGCCAAGTGAGTTAGCAGACGCACTGAAGAGCTGTTTAAATGGAGATAATGAGATAATATGGCAACCTGCGAATGAAGTATTCAGGCAATATGGAATGGAAATGATTCTCAGAGATTATTCTTATACCAATTACGATAAACGCAGGGTCCAGGGGTACTGTAAATCTCCTGAGCATTTTGTGTTACTCGAGGTTTTAACAAGGGAGGGGCAAAGGCATTGGATCTACTGCATGGGGCGTTCAGTATTAGGATGGGCCACGATGGATACATGGGATGGAAAAATGCTATGGAAAACAGTGGGATACGGAGGGACCTATCTTTACGTTCGCGGGTACGCTGTGTTCAGAAAATATGACAAGCTGAAAAAAATGACCAATAAGAATTGTACGTCTTTAATTGGCTGATTAAGAAAATCGCAAAGGCATTGGATAGTTATTCCATTTCAAAAACTCTTTAGTTATTCTCAGGCAAGGTTTGTCAAAAATATCTGAATGAAGCTCCTCACCATTATCTAAAACGGACTTTGCCGTGATGAGCGTAAAGAATTTCTCACTGCTAAAAAGGAACGCACCCTCAATCTGATTCATCTTGAGAACCTGGTTCCTTTTTAGATCGAGATATTCATTTCTAGGTGATATCCTTTTACTTGCCTTTATCTCTACCGGGATCCAGCCCTTATCAAAGTAGACAAAGGCTGTCGGTATATATTCTCTGCAATTATTAAACTGATCACCATGCAGACGATAGGTTTGGAGTGGTAGATTCCTAATGATCATTTCATCATTCTGAAGAGCATTAAGGAATTTTAACTTTTGTCTATTTATATTATCATTCTGCATAAGTTAGGGCGCATTCAGTGGTTAATAACATTGAAGCAATACTTGAAGCATTTTCAATCGCCTCTCTTAATACCTTAGCTGGGTCTATAATACCCTTTTCTTTTAAGTTTTCAATTTCTCCATTCAGCACGTTGTACCCATCATCCAAACCGGCCATAACTATTGTTGACATTTCCTCTTCAACAGTTCCTCCTGCATTTTCAATGATCTGTTTAATTGGATACTCAAGGGCATCGGCAATAACTTTAACGCCAGTGGTGTTTTTTGCCCCTATGGGAGACTTTGAGATATTATAGAGCGTCTTACCCCCGCCAGTTACTACACCCTCTGAGATCGCTGATTTTGTAGCTAATACTGCATCCTCTACTCTGAGCATTAATTCATCATCCTCATTCTTAGTTTTCGCTGAAACTAATAACATACCAACTCCACCTTTTAACATGGAGATTCTCCGGTCAAAAATATCTTCCGAGTTTTCATCCTCTGCCTGCTCCCTTAAGGCAGCTACTTCTTGAATTCTTTTCTCAACCTTCTCCTTGTTTCCATTGCCTCCGATGATAGTCGTGTTGAACATATCAACCAGAACGCGATCAGCAGATCCGAAATCTTCGTATTTGAAGTTTTTTAGGTTTAGTGCGTCCTCCTCACTGTAGCAAGAGGCCCCAGTAGTAAGTGCCAGGTCCTGCATGAAGTCAATCTTTAATTGGCCGTAGTGCATCGGGTTAACACAACAAATAGAAATAGGGATTTTAAGGTTCTGAATTTCAAGTAATCCTTTAATGTGATTCTGTGCCAGAATAGCAAATGCTTCTGATTCAAGGTCGGTGGCTACAATCACAAGGTTTATGAACTCGATAGCTCCGTTCTTAGCTTGGTTTATTAGCGGGCGAAGAATGGGAATTACATCTTCTTTTGTGGAAAGGCGCTTATCAATGATCGCTATAAGGCATTCCTGTCTGTCGAACCTCATTTTAGTGGGGTCCGTAATAAACCCCGGGCTGATGTACCCCTTCTCGAACTGCATACCATCAATAATCTTATTACTGATCCCCGGAGGCCCACCGCGTTCAACTGTTATTGGCATATCTCTACCAACTTTTTTCACAATCTCACTGATAGACTCACCAATTTCTTCTGACTGGCTGGATACCGTAGCAATATCTCTGATCTGATCAGCTTCTTTAACCGGTACAGCTACCTCATTAATTAGTTTTACTACCTCTTTCGCAGCTTCTTGGATTTCGTTTTTAAGAACCATTGGATTGAAACCTTCTTTAATATTTTTTAGTCCTTCGATCAGAATTGCGTAAGCAAGAACAATTGTAAGGGACGTACCATCCCCGGCGTTTCTATTTGTTTTCTCGGATGCCTGTCGAATAAGGGATGCTGAAAGCCTTTCCCATTTATCGGCCAGAAGGACCTCCCTGGCACAACGAACTCCATCATTTAAAATGAAAGGATCATCGTTCTCCTGGTCAAAGATAACATTACGGCCTTTGGCCCCCATTGTTATTCTTACAACGTCATATATTTTTTTAGCGCCCTCACTTAACTTTGCGCGCATTTCGTCCTTGAATAGAATGTCCCTTGGTTTTATAGGTGTCATAATTAAAGAGAACAGATTATGTCCTCATGCTTAATAAATAAAATTTCCTTGTCGTTTAATTCGACGGGGTGAATTGCATATTCAATAAAGACAATCTTGTCTCCTATTGATATATCCTTAATGTTATCTCCATCAAAAGCTACAACAGTTCCCACCTTGGGCTTACGCTCTTGTACGCTCGCTGGAATAAAGATTCCCTCCTCATCGTCCTCTATTTTCTCTAGGGCGATAAAAGAATTAAATAATTTTTTCATATCTTAATGGGTTACTTTTTTTTTACTGGTTCGTATTCAAGTGAAGGATCAACCTTGTCCGGTTCTACTTCCTCCTCATGGCCCCATTCATTTAGGACTGTCTGCTTTTTTGGTTCCTCCTTTTTTGTCTGGGGATTTTCTTCCGGCGTCTCCTGGATCTTCTCCGGCTGTGTTTCCCCCTGCTCCACCTTCGGTTGTATTGGCTCCATCTTTAACGGCTCCTGAGTAGGTTTTTTGTAATTTTTCATTTTGCGCTTCTTTAATTGAAATAAACTCTAAAAAATGTACGGTATAATAAATCCACCCAATACCATGCTGCCTACGGATATCCGTATTCGAAACTTTAATTTCTGCAACCTTTCTTTGAGAATGGGTGGTTAATGTATTTTCCCATTCACCCCAAAGAGCCTGTAGCTCTTTGAATGTATATGATTTTTCTTCAAGCATAATTACTATTTATTTAAGCCCACCTGCGCGAGCGATATACGGGTGACCTTTACAGGTACCATAATAGAAAGGGCCATCATGTGCAACGTAGCACTCATATTTTTTCATGTTGTGAAAGGCTGTAGCAACCTCTTCTTTAACATCTTCTTTAACGCAGAATGGATTCAGCTCTCTTTCCTTAATAAATTCCTCATCTTTAAATCTGCCTTCTGTTAAAATAAATGTTTCTTTTTTAGGCTTTTTTTCGACCTTCTTTGATTTCTTTTTCACTTCCTCTTTCACTTCTTCTTTCACTTCTTCTTTCACTTCCTCTTTCACTTCTTCTTTCACTTCTTCTTTAGGCTCTTCTTTAACTGTTTTCTTATTAGGCATAATAAAAATAATTAATTATAAACCGAAAATAAGCTATCATACTTTCTTGCTAAAGTCAATTATTCTTTTGATTCAGCCTTTTTGGCTTGATCTTCCTTCAAAATAATCTCCCCGCTATCAATCTGTTTTTTAAGTTCTTGATTAATAAGTTCCCCCTGCGCCTGCGCTCCGTACTGACTACCTTGCACGTAAGCATCGCAGATTTGTTTTGCGCCAATCCGAACCGGATCAACTTTGAAAGCCCTGTATGCTCCAACGGAAGCAATTAAAAGAGCTATGATCGCTATAATTAGCGGATACTTTGAGTTATTCATTATTAAATGAATTAAAAAATAAAATTAGTTTACTTGATACTGTTTTAACATTTCCGTCCATTGAGCACAAGTGAAGTGCGCTACGATCCCCTCTGATTCTATTGCTACTGGAGTATATTCTTTACATGAGGTTCCCCATTCTTGAACATCACTACATTCAAACGTTTCAAACATAACATTTCCACCGTAACACGTTGCCCGGTTGCTTTCATCATCAAGATAACTCCCGCGTTCGACCTCGCTTGATTTGGCACAAATAATATTACAGCTTTTACTTGGTCCATTTGCACTTTCAACTCCATCTGATCCACATTGTTCTTTTGCTATATCATAACAAGATGGTGCGCACCCTGCCAAAATGATTGCCGCGATTGCGACGGTAAGTAACTTCTTCATAAAATTATGAATTAAGAAATAAAAAATAAATTCCAAACATGGTCTTTCTTCATGTTTGGGTTTGCCTTTTATTCACATGTTTTTTGACATGTATCTGAGGCTCCATCAGGTGCCTTCCTTTCTACCACCCTGTAACCACGATTAGAATGAATTCTAACTTTGAGATGATCGCACAGCGCATCAAATTTTTCCTCCAGTTCGTTTATCCTGTTTGCACTTAGGCGACCAGATAAATTGGCAACTTTTGCACCTACCTCATGCCCTATGCCACCTGTGGTTTTCTTTTTGAATAGTCCAAACATAATATTAATAAAATTAAAAAATAAATAATTAAGTAAATTCCTTCCTTCTCCCCTGAACTATAAATGGAACCGTTCGTGTGAATGTTATTTTGTCCATTTATGTATTTTTTGCATATTACTATCTTCATTCAAAAATCGGCTCTATCTCTTCATATCCATAATTCCAATCTGCATCAGTTTCATCAATTAAATCTATGGCTCGTTTCCATTTTCTTTTAAATATCATTATCTCCCCAGTTTCCTTCACCCTAAACTTCTGCCCCTCCGGTATTGGATCATTCCCAGCTAACTCCCCTGCGTAGAGGTAGCCTGTGATTTTCATTGATTCAGTTTGCTTGGAGGTGAAGTACTTTACTGAACGCATGTTTCTAACTGCGATTGTGCTATCCCCAACGCTTACTACCACAAAATTACTTGTACTGAGCTTTGCACTATATCGCATAGCCCAAGCCGCTTTGATTTTTTCGAGATTTGATAGTTTAGACATAATATTTTAATTAAGAATTAGGCTCAATCACTTTATGCACCCGCACCCTTTCCCCGTAATCTGTCATGTGTCTGCTTATGAGGGCTATAAGCTTCCCCGCCCCCCTGTCTACAAAATCCAATCTATCGCTCCTTATCGATCCCAGCTTGAAGCATTGAAGTTTCCCGCGCCATAATAATACAAACTCTATTCCGAGTTCCTTCGGTTGCTCGTGGGGGTTAAGTGTTGTGTAGAGTTTTTCAGGCATTCATTGTTTCTTTTATGTATTTAAGGCATGATTCTTCACCAGATATTTGCAACCCTGCAAAGGCATATTGAGAACAGTTAATCCATTGTGGATTACACTTACAATCGTGTGAATAACCAGTACAGACACAATCTATACTATCCCCCCACACCGCCTTGCACCAACTCTTATTTGCTAGGAGGTCTGCGAGTGAAAATAAATTATAATCCTCATCTGTAAAAAATATCTGTATTTGACTGCAATTTTCTTCAACTGCATCAATAAGGTTAAATTGAAAAAATGGATTAGACTTCTTTAATCCAAACCAATCCCACTTCCTGCCTTTGATGTTGTCGAATATTGTTTTCATATCTATTTTACCTTAGTAAGGTTGTTATTTTTTAGTTGATAAATTTCCAAATAAGTCTTTCATTTCTTTTGGTAAACCATTATACATACTTTTCTTCTCACACGCTTTATTGCAATATGGCTTTTTTGTAATCCAATAATGACTTATTCCTTTTCCGCAGGTTTTACAATTCATACGGTTATTTAAAAAATATTCTCTCTTGAATCTTCGTGCTTAATCTAAAAAAACTTGTTTGATAAAATTCTTTTTTACTTCCAAGTCCTTCCAAGATTGAAAGAGTGACAAATATACCAGCAATCGGAACAAACACAATCCATTGTAAAATAAATAATGGAAGTCGGATTACTCCTTTGATTAAAATTAAAAGTTTCTTCATGATTATAAATTATATTTTATAGTAGTTGTTATGTGGCTTTGTAGAGCCTATTTCCCCGAGGTGGTGTTTTCCCACCCCGAGATTTCATGTTTGTGGTTATTTAATATCCAAGCTCAATAAGTTTTCTTACAATGGAATCCTGTTCCCATTCAAATCTTCCACGTTTTGAACTGAATGCTTCTGCCAATTGATCCTTGTGTTTTTTGCTTACTTCTTTTGGCCAGAATTCACCACAAATGAAATAGAGCGTGACCTTTTCGGCTGTTTTTATTACTTCGGGTAGTTTCTTCATCTTATTTTGGATTAATTTCTCAAGCCGACTTGGAAGAGGTAATACTAATGCCTACTGGCTAATCACTCGTCAGCTCATAGCCGTACTTCCAAATCGGATTTAGGAATCAAAGACAATCCTCACAAGTTCCTAGCATAAACCCAGTTCCAATCTTCATGCAACAATCACAAATATCTACCGACTCACCGTACTTATTCCTGTTGCCCTCGTTAATCCAGTTGCTAATTCCTCTGTTTTGTGACTTCTGTCCCCCCTCAAAGGCTTTGTCGATTTCATGGTGTATTAATCCTTCAAGCTGTTTTTGGTGCTGTATCTTGACCCCGTAAAGCTGACAGATTTTTAGTAGGTCTTTCATTGAATATTAATTAAATAATCACGAATATAATTAGCCATCTTTTTCCTTAATTCATCCATTCGTCTATTTGCATTGACTTGGATTTTTTACCCTCATCAAAGGCTTTGTCGATTTCCATTTGATTCTCAACTTCCATATCCATAAGCCTTTCTCTGCATTCTTCATTAGCTTTCCAGCGGTTATCAGCTATCTCAATCTCCTTGTCTTTTTCTGAGAGGGCTTTGGTAAAAAACTCTTTAATAAAATCCATTTGCTCAGTAGAGCCAGTCATAGTGAATGTTTCAAAAAACTCATCTTTAAACTCCTTCATTATCTCAGCATTATCCATTACCGCTTTCTGATCTCTATTAGAAGCCTTTACGACTCTTTGTAGACGCTCCTCATCAAATATTTTGGATACCTTTTCTGCCTGCCTCCTTAATTTAGGAGTTACTTTAATTACTTTGCCGTAATTCTCAAGACCTACTCTATCTGAGAGTG
>Ga0222679_1000062_pt1 | contig 43574 bp, 53 predicted proteins | sample AntAcemetagen939_FD_179843 | JGI IMG/M metagenome (GOLD analysis project Ga0222679, IMG submission 179843) | Saline water microbial communities from Ace Lake, Antarctica - #939 | ecosystem: Environmental > Aquatic > Non-marine Saline and Alkaline > Saline | place: Antarctica: Ace Lake...
ATCGGAGGGTTAGTTGGTATTACCTTTGGTACTTTGATAAGTTTTGCTGGGATTATTGGTATTAATAACTTTATTGGAAGTGAACTTTTGCCTACAATAGATTTTATGTTAATTAGCGGGGCATTGATAGGTAGCTTTATTGTTGGCGCTACTGCGGGAATTATCCCGGCTATGAATGCAGCTAAACAAAATCCGGTGGAGGCGCTGAGGGGATAATATGGCCGTAATTAGTAAAGAGAGTGTGAAATATTCGTTGAATAATATTAAGAAAAGTAAGGCTAGAAGTATTCTTACGATTTTGTCTATTTTTGTTGGGATTGCTACAATCTTTATTTTTGTGAGTTATGGCTGGGGACTTTATGATTATATTGATGAGTTCACGTCTTCGTCTTCGGCGGATAAGTTGATGATTATGTCTAAAGGGACAGGTATCCCTGGATTAGATACAACGTTTAAACTTTTGGATGGAGATATTCGGACGATAAAAAATACTGCTGGTGTTTATGATGCTACGGGAATATATATGGGCGTGGGAGAAATTGAGCAGGATGATTCTAAGAAATATGTGTTTGTTTCAAGTTATGACCCTGATTTGCCAATGATAATGGAGCTTTCGGACATTGAAATTATTGAAGGGCGAGAACTTCGTAATGGCGATTCTGGGAAGGTCACGCTTGGGTATAATTATTTTATTAAAAATAAAATTTTTCCTAATGCTTATTCTGTTAATAGTAAAATAAATGTGCAGGGGCAGGAACTTCGTATTGTTGGATTTTATGAATCGGTTGGTAACCCTTCGGATGATTCTAATATTTATATAACTAATGATTTTATGTCGGATCTTTATCCCAACAAAGAACTTTCTTATGGTATGATTTTGGCTAGGGTTGATAAAGATGATATTGATGGCATTGCTGATAGGGTTGAAAATAAACTTAGACAATATAGAGATTTAGATAAAGGGAAAGAAGATTTTACTGTCCAGTCTTATGCTGATTTGTTGGAAAGTTTCACAGTGGTTTTAGATATTATCATTGGGTTCATTGTTTTGATTGCGTTTATTTCTATTGTTGTCTCTGCGGTTAATACTGCAAATACTATGATTACATCGGTACTTGAGCGATTTAAAGAGATTGGAGTTTTGAAATCTATTGGTGCTCGGAATAGTGAAGTGTTTAAGATATTTTTATTTGAGTCTGGATTTCTTGGATTTGTCGCGGGTGTAATTGGTGTTTTAGTTGGATGGAGTGGAGCAAACTTTGCGGCAGGAATTTTAGATAATCTTGGGTATGGATTTTTGAGTCCACATTATTCTTGGATTCTGTTTGCTGGGCTGATTGGGTTCGCGACATTTACTGGTGCTATTTCTGGGATGTTGCCGGCGTGGAGAGCTAGTAAAATTAATGCTGTTGACGCGTTGAGATATGAGTAGAATTATTTTTTCTTTTTCTTGTATTTTTTATAACCAAAGTAAGTTATCCCTAAAATAATTGCCAGCCAAATAATATAGGTTGTTGTGGATGTTGTTTTTTGGTCTGCTATTCTATTTGTAAAATATGATGAATCGAATGTCAGTGTTTTTTCGACTTTTCTTCTTACATTAATCTCATCAGAATAAGTTAGAGCCACATTAAAATCTCCGTCAGAAATTCTTACTTCAAAGTCTGTCGTCGTGTATTCGTTGGAGTCTAAGTCTCCTACAATATTTTTAGATGCACCTTTAATTTCTACATTGTTTTGGTTTGGAATCTCTAGAGATAATGCCTCTATGTCTGATTCTCCAATATTAAGAACTTCTAATGTCATAATTTCTGTGACGTAGTCATAATTCTTGATGGCAATTTCGAAATCAACTCTTGTGTCTTGTACTTCTAAATCGAATTGACTCGTGTGATAAGATGTATTTGGTTTTCCTTGATAATTATATCTATATTTTATTTCCAGCGGGTTTGCACCTTCCAATCCGTCTTCATCAACCCTTACTTTATATGGAGCAATTAAAAATGAACTGAAGTCTTTTGAATAAGTTCCTGCCTCGATTTCATATATCCTTTTTTGATCTGGGTCAAATACAATCGGATATTGTTCTAGAAGCTCAAATGAAACCTCTTTACAAGAGGGGTCTTCTATCCCTGCAACCTGGAAAACAACTTTAACATAATCCCCTGGAACCGCAGGATAAGGATCTTGATTAATCATTGAAATAGAAAGGTCACATTCTGCACTTGAAAAACTAATTAAAACCAATCCAATTAAAGCCAATATCAACATTCTTTTCATATTATTCTTTTGGTTTTAAACTTTTTAAACATTTGTAAAATAATATATAAAAATTTAAAAAGGTAATCTGACAGAAAGATGAAAGATGGTGAAAAAATGCATTTATTGTTCTACGGAAATTAATTCCGATTCTGTCGTCGATATGTGTCAGCGTTGTATGTATCAAGTTTGGGGAGAGAAAATGGCGAAGGCCATTGTTGACGGAATGGAAAAAGAACGAGATATTGGAAATTTAAACTTGGGACGAGTTAGTGAAATTATAAAGCCGGAGATTGAAAATCAGGCACCTGAAATTGAGGCTATTGAAATTGGGGGAATTAGTCCTGATGAATTAAGAATGAACGTTGGTAATACTGAAGAGAGGGTTGTCAATATATGTGAAATAGACGAAGCAGAAAGGTTCGCTTCATGGGAAAAATGAAAGGTCGGAATGAGTGTTAATTGATGGCGGAAAACTTATAAAGGGAATTTTTGTTGATTTATTAGGACAGTTAATGTCCGAGTTGTTTGCAGCGCAAGTAGTTCTGTAATCATTTGGTAATATAAAATGGCGAGACAAAGAAAACAGGTTAGAGAAAAGGGAAAGTTGAAACTTAGTTCTTACTTTAAAAAAATCGAAGATGGAGCAAATGTTGCTTTGATAATTAATCTTGGTGTTCGGGTTGCGTTTCCAAAGAGATTAAAGGGAATGAGTGGAAAAGTTGTTGGAAGTCGTGGAAGATTTAAGTTAGTAGAAATTAAAGATGGGAACAAGTTGAAAACATTTATAATTCATCCTGTTCATTTAAAGAAATTATGACAATAAAAGAAGAAAATCCAATTACTCTGGCAGAAGTCGTTTCCCTAGCTGGAAGCTCGGAGAAGAGTGAGGCAATTAAAAAGTTTATCAAAGATTTTAATACAATGGATATTAAGAAAGCTAATGAAATGAAAGAGGAGCTGAAAGCTCTTGATTTAATTAAGCTGAAAGATGGGCATATTGTAAAAATTGTTGATTTTATTCCAACTGACGCTTCTGAGTTAACTAAGGTTATTGAAGGGGTATCTCTTGACCAGGACGAAGTAAATAAAATTTTAGATGTTACTAAAAAATATTAACCATGGCAAAGGAAGAAAATGCAATTATATTAGATTTTTTACCTTATGGGTATCCTTTAGAAAGTAAAGGCATGCCCTTGGCTCAAGCAATTGGAACTAGTGGACTTACCTTATTACAAATTGTTCCTCGTCGAGGAGAAAAGTTTGAAATTGGAGAAGCTGCCTATATTGGAGAAGGGAAAAGAGAAAAGGTTCAATATATTCTTGGGAGGTGCCCAAGAGAGAAATTGACTGAAACAGCAAAGCTTGAATTAGAAGGATTTGTTGAGGATGTTGTTAAGAAAGATGAGCAAAGATTTGTTAAATTTTTTAACGAAGCACAAGCTATGAATACTCGACTTCATCAATTTGAATTATTGCCTGGACTTGGGAAAAAGCATACAAGTTCAATTATTAAGGCAAGGGAGGAACGTGTTTTTGAGTCGTTTGATGATATTAGAAAACGAGTCCCGAATATTCCTTCTCCTGAAAAACTTATTGAAAAAAGAATTATGGAGGAGTTGACAGAAATAAAAAGACACAATTTGTTTATTAATTAAAATGGAAACAGAAAAGAAAAAACATGATAATAAAAAACAAGACGATGTTGTTCTTGTAAGAATGATGGGAAAAGATATCCGAGGAGACCTTAAGGCTGGTTCGGCACTTACCAAAATTAACGGAATTTCTTGGACATTTGCCAATGCAATTTGCAAAATTTTAAAGCTTGACAGGAAACAAAGAATTCAGGATATTGATAAGAAGGAACTTTCTAAAATTGAAGAATTTATTAAAAGTCCGAAAGTTTTGGGTTTTTTAAAAAATAGACAAAAGGATTTTGAAGATGGTGAAGATAAGCATATTAGTGGTGCGGATTTGAAATTAAAAAAGGACTTTGATATTAAAAGATTGAAAAAAATCAAATCATATAAGGGTATTCGTCATGCAGCAAATCTACCAGTGAGAGGACAAAAAACTAAAGCAAATTTTAGACGGAACAGAAAATCTTCTGTTGCGGCTACAAAGAAAAAGAAAAAAGATGAAAATTAAAATATTGGAGATATTGAGTTATGGGAGATATTAAGAAAAAACGAAAATTATTCAGTCGTCCAAAAAAATTATTTGACAGGACGAGAATGGATGAAGAGAATGTTTTGATTAAGAGATACGGTTTAAAAAATAAACGAGAAATTTGGAAAGTGAAAACTGCAGTTTCTAAGTTGAGAAGAATGGCTAAAACATTGATAGGTAAGGACATGGCTGAGCAGCAAGTATTTTTTGTTAAGTTAAATAAAATGGGTATGAATGTTACTGATATTTCTGACGTGTTGGCCTTAACTGAAGAGAGTCTTTTAGAGAGACGATTACAGACATTTCTCTTCAAAAAAAAATTAGCTAATACTCCGAAGATGGCTCGACAACTAATTGTTCATAAAAATGTTTTGGTCGATGGTACTATTGTCAACATCCCTTCCTTTATTGTGACTAAGGATTTAGAAAATAAGCTTTCATTAACAGAAAAGAAAGTTAAAAAGAAGAGCTCTGCTGAGAAAGAAGCTGATAATGAAGAAATAAATGGTTCTCCAGATGGAAATGACTCTGTTGAGCCCGAGGCAAAAGAATAATGGCAAAAAATGAAGAGAACATTGGAATTTTAAATATTTATGCGAGTTTTAATAATACAATTGCAAATGTAACCGACCTAGCTGGAAATACTATTGGTAGAACTTCTGGAGGCCAAATTACCAAGCACGATAGAATGAGAGCAAACCCTACTATTGCTATGTTTATTGCGAAAAAAGTGCAGGACATGTGCAGAGACTATAAAATTAACACACTTTATGTTCGAATGAAGGGGCAGACTGGGGCTACTGGAATTGGTCCTGGGGCACATGCTATTGTTAGAACTTTAACCAAAGAGGGTTTTAAAATTTTAAGCATAGTTGAAACTAGCGCTATCGCTCGAGGTGGACCAAAGAAAAAAGGAGGAAGAAGAGGAAGAAGAGTATAAAGGACTAACCTTATAAAGTAAAAATAAAGTAAAATAAAATGGAAATGATTAAAAAAACACCTGAGGAAATAAGTTTTATTAGCGAAATGAATGTTAGTCTGGCCAATGCCCTCCGGAGAAGTGCTGGGGAAATTCCGATTTTAGCAATTGTCGAGGCTGATATTTATAAAAATGACTCTGCTCTTTATGATGAAATTATTGTGCATAGACTTGGGCTTATTTCTTTAAAAAATCAAAAAATGAAAGTTGATCAGTGTATTGAAATGAAAATAAAAGCTAAGGGGAAAGGAGACAACGTTGAAGTTCTTGCTGGCGATCTTGGTGACAGTGTTGTTTATCCCGAAACACCAATTGTTTTACTTGGGCAGGGGCAGGAAATTGAATTGGTTGCCCGAGCAAAAATAGGAAAAGGAATTGAGCATGCAAAATTTATGTCGGGATTAATTTTTTATAAACACTTGCCAAAAATTAAAATTTCTAGCGAAGGCGAAAAACAAAGTGAATTGGCTGAAATTTATCCAGACGTTTTTGAAATGTTTGGTGAGAAATTAAAAGTCAAAAATGCTATAGCTTGTGATTTAGATCAGGAAGACATGGTTAATTATCCTGGTGTTAGCATTGAGTTTAATAATGATTTGGTTTTTACAATTGAATCGTGGGGCCAGATTGGCGCCGAGGAAATTTTTATTGAAGCATCTAAGGCATTAAAGGGAAATCTTTCGGAAATATCTAAGGCAATTAAATAGATTTTAATTTTGCTCTGTGCCGCAATTAATCGCGGGGAAATGCCGGAGTGGTCAAACGGGGCGCGTTAAGGGCGCGTTGGCTTATGCCTACGGGGGTTCGAATCCTCCTTTCCCCATAAAAATTTAAAATGGAAATAAGTACAAACAAAACAAAAATAGAAAAAAGGATGAAACATAAAATGGATGTTTCTTTAGTCGAGACTATTATTAAATTAAAGAAAACAAATCCCGTTGTTGCAAAAGAATTGGCTCGCCCAAAAAGGAGATGGCCGGCAATTAATTTGAAGGATATTGATATGATTGAAGGAGATGTTCTGGTTGCTGGTAAAATTTTAAGTGCTGGGGATTTGAATAAATCAAAAAAAATTGTTGCGTGGTCTGCATCCGCAAAGGCAATTGAAAAAATAAAGGACGCAAAGGCTAGTTTTATTTCTATAATTGATGAAATGAAAAAAAATCCTGAACTAAATGGTTATGATATTTTAAGATAATGACAAAATTAATTTATGACGGCAGGAGAATGATTTTTGGTAGACTGGCAAGTGTCGTTGCTAAAGATTTATTGAAAGGTAATTTTGTTGACATTATTAATTGTGAAGAAATAGTTGTTTCCGGAGATAAAAAACTTTTTGCGAAGAAAATTTTGGCTAAAAGAGAAATGGGTTCGGGTAGTTCATTAAAAGGTCCTAAATATCCTAGGGTTGCTGATAGATTAGTTAAACGAATGATTCGCGGAATGTTGCCAAGAGATAGAATGAAGGGACAAGATGCTCTCAGAAGATTGAGGTGTTATGCCGGAGATGGTGCTTTAGATAAAGATGAATTGAAAAATGTTATTAAATTAGAATATAGGCTACCCATGAAACATTCTTCAATTAAAGAAATAGTGAGGTTATTGAAATAATATGAATAAAATAGTTGTCTCAGGGAAAAGAAAGACTGCCGTCGCTAAAGCAACGATTTGGGATGGCGATGGAATTGTAACTTTTAATAAAAGGCCACTAAGTTTTTTAAGCAATTTACAACAATTAGAAATTAATGAGCCATTAGTTATTGCAGAAGACACTTTGGGAAAATTGAATTTTAATATTGATATTAATGTTAAGGGTGGCGGAATTGCTTGTCAGGTTGAAGCTGGCCGACTAGCTATTGCCAGAGCTATTGTTAAGTGGGCGAAAAATAATGCCTTGAAAGATGCTTTTTTAATGTATGATAGAAATATGTTGATTGCTGATACTCGAAGGAAGGAAGCATGTAAGCCTGGTGATTCTAAAGCTAGGGCAATGAGACAAACTTCGTTTAGATAAAATTATTCTTTTTTCTCGGTCTCAAATATGTTTTAAGTTTTCTTTGGACTGCATAAAATATTTCAGGGGAAATCAATTGTTGATGTTCGCCCTTGTGAATTTTTCCGTCGAATTTTATTTCTCCTAAATATGTTCGGTTTGTGAGAATTTTTTTTAGTCCGTTGATTGAGAGAGAGAAATTTTTTGATAGGGACGTTAAAGTATATTTTCTATTTAGAAATGTTCGGAATAAAGAATGTACTCTGACTGCATCTTCATTTGGGATAAGGTTGCCGTTAACAACGTCATAGCCCAATGGGGCGCGTGTAACTATTCGCCCAATATTGGCCATTTTTTCCATTCCTTGTTTTTGTTTTTTGCCAGGATAATGCTTATATTTTCTAAAAGTGTCGATTTTTTTCCAGTCGATTTTTTCGGATATATAATCTTGAAATTCAGAAATTTTGCTAGGGGCAAATGTGGAGCAAATCTTGCACAAAGAACTTCCAAAAATTATTTTTTCCTTTTGGTCTGAATATCCGCATTTTTTGCATGTCATGGCAATAAGTGTTTGCGAGAATTTATAAAATGTCTTACCTTTGTAATTTTATGAAAAGGTGTGGTGGGATATTGTTAATTGTTGGTATTATTATTTTGATTTTGTTAATTGGAATTGTTGGAGCGGGAATTTATTTCTATAATTTTTATGTTTTTAAAACGGTGCGAGTTTGTGTTGGCGACGCCACTAATACAATGATGCCTTGCGAGATAACCCAGGATTGTGTTGATTATGCTATTCTTCTTGGGTCGGAAATTGACTTGAACGAAACTGTGAATATATTAGATACTGCCCCTGATTTTATACAAGAGAATTTTCAAAGAGCTCTTGATGAAATTATTTATTGTGATGAAAGTTGTTTTGTTAGAAGTGTTCGTGGTGTAAATTTAGAAACGAGCGAGATAGAAACATTGGATAGTTGTGAAGATGGGGAGATTGAGATCACGGCAGATGTTCGCGGGAAGGAAGCTTTGGAAATTTGGAAATGGATGAAGAAAGAGGAAGTATTTTTATAGTTGAGTTGCTTGTTAATTTCGGAGGTGTAATATGATTAAATGTATGAATAATATGAGCGGATGGACTATTGCTTCAATGAAGTTGGCAACGATGAGTTTTGTGTTGATTGTTTTGAAGCTTTGGGGAGGAGCTATGACTTGGGTTAATAATACAAATGCTTGGTGGTTTATTGGAGTTTTCGCAATTTTTATTTTAATATCTGGAGCGGGATGTGAAACTTGTTGTGGTAAATTCGCTAAAAAGCCTGCCAAGAAAAAGAAAAAATAATTTTTTATAAATTATCTATCGGAGATTTTATTTTTTTTATTTCTTCAGTTGAAACGTGAGTGTATATTTGAGTTGTCGATAAGTTAGCGTGTCCAAGTAATTCTTGTATGTGTCTTATGTCTATTCCATTTTCCAATAAATGAGTTGCAAATGAGTGCCGAAGAGTATGGCAGTGAACATTTCTTAGCCCTGCTCTATTCGCAGCCGATGATATAATTTTTTGTAGGTTTCTGGACGAGAGCCTTCCATTTCGTCCTGTAAATAAATATTTTTCTCCTTTTTGCTTTCCAGCATAATATTGAAGTTCATCTATTAAGAATTCTGGAATGTTAAAAATTCTGTCTTTGTTTCCTTTTGCTCGACGAATATGCCCAATTTTTTCAGAAAAATTTAGGTTTGATATTTTTAAATTAATTAATTCGGAAACTCGGAAACCACATGCATACATCATACTAACCATTAATTTTGATTTTTCAGTTTTAATTTCTTTAAGTAATTTTTTTATCTCCTCTTTTGATAAAATTGTTGGGAGTTGTTGTTCTTTTTTTGGTCGTTTGATTGAAGCAGTTATATCGTTGCTGAAAATTGAAACATATGCATACTTAATTGCAGAAAGAAAAAGTATGGTTGACATCGCGGCTTTGTCCGCCAAATTTTTGGCCATAAAAATTTTAACATCTTCGGTGACAATTTTTTCTGGGGATTTTTCTGCAAAAATCAAAAAATCTTTATTTGCTTTAATATAATTACGAATAGTGTAGTTTGAGTTTTTTGATATTTTTAACTCTAATTCTATCTTTTTCAGGAATTTATCTATGTCCATCACCTATTAATGTTATAAGAACAATAGTTTATAGTTTTTGTGGAGACAAAAAGACTGAATAAGAATAATTTTATTTAGCCAAAGGTTTTTATAGGATGGAATATGATTATTGGAATGGAAGGAGAAAAATTTAAGGCAATCTGTGCTGAATGTGGGAAAGAATGTGAAATTCCTTTTGAGCCTAAGGAAGGCAGGCCTGTTAAATGTAATGATTGTTTCAAAAAAGGGCGACCACAGCGAGGCTCTTACGACAATAGAAGAAAAGATTTTGATGTAGTCTGTGCTGAATGCGGGAAAGCAACAACCGTTCCCTTTAAGCCAGTGCAGGGTAAGCCAGTTTTATGCAGAGAATGTTTTGGGAAAAGCAAAAGGTAGTGTTTTTCGTTTTTCGTTAAACCGAATAACTATTGTTCTTATCTTTGTGAGTTTTTTATATAAATATATTTGTGTTTTATCGACGCTGAGTTAACTTTTAGTTTTTTATTTTGCCGATTGGAGCTAACATGTATTTTAGTTCTCACCTTTCTTTTTTTTAGAACTATTTAACTCTCACTTTTTCGTTTGGATTTTTGAAATTTTTGTTGGCTAGAAATAAAAAAAGGTGAATTGGCCGATTTTAGAGTTTTTCAGCACTTTTTTTAACAAAGTTAGTGCTTCCTATCAGATTAAGCCATTAAATTTAATGAAGGGATGTTAAAATTCACAGAAAGATGTTTTAAATTTGGGGCGATACATGTTTAGATTATTAGTATCCCTTTATCTTTCGGATTTTGAGTCATGGAAGCTTAGTTTTTCGTCCAATGGCAAATCAAAGCCTTTTTCTTTGAGGATTTGAAATATTTCGTTTCTGAAATTGAAGTTGTGAATCATTCTATGATGATTTGGACAGAGTCCTATGAGATTTTTTGGAGATTTATTATCTTTGTTGCCATCAATGTGATGAAAATCAACGACCTTATCGAAACCGCAAATGACACATTCTTTGGTTAGATTTCTGTAGGTCTTGAGGTCAATATTATTTCGTTTTCGTTGATTATATGCTTTGTTTTTGTCGAGATGAAAAGCATAATTATAGCAACCCTTGCATAGGCCTTTGGCGTGGATATTTATTTTTCGTTTGCATCGTTTGCAGGTTTGAATTTTTGGTTGCCATTTTAACTTTTTGTAACAGGCATAGCAGAGGCCTTTGGCATGATGCTCTTTTTCGGACTTACAATTAACACACTCTTTTATCATGCGGGGAAAAGACGTTCGCATATTAAAAACTTTATGCAAACGGACTATTTCCGTTCGCTTAGACATGGAAGAACGTCATACAATGTATATTGTGCGAAGTTGTGCCTAAATTTGCTTGAATTTTGTGAAATTTTGATAAATTGAGAAAATTTTCGTTTGAAAAATATTTGAAAATTGTGAAAGATTTTGATGAGTTTTTGGTTATTGTTTGATATTTTTGATCTAGGAATTTCTAAATCCTGTCTCCATCTTGGGACGGTTGTGCACTAAGGTTAACTTAGTGAAAAGTTATAATTTTTAATTTTGGGAGATGTTGCATCTTTTGTTTTTCAAAAAAGTTTTGTTGAATAAAAAAATAAAAAAATAAAAAAGTTTGTTGTTTTATTTGTTAAAAATTGCTAGAACTAAGCTTAAAATTGCGCCAACAACGACTATCCATCCGGCTATCCATGTAATTACTTCTGGAATTCCTGGAATAGATAAAGTGCTATCAATCATTCCTGATCCAACTGCAAGGGCTACTATAATTCCGACGATCCATGTTGTTATTCCCACTAAATTATTTTCATTCATTTTGACTACCTCCTTTTAATTTTTTCTTTTTTTCTTTATGGCATAGTTGAAAAATATCATTGCCATTATGAATGTTATTAAAAGTACCAAGAGATATGATTCCGTTAGCGATGATGTATACCCCAAATATTCCTTGATAGATCTAGAAGTGTTAATGTTGTCTGGATTTAAAGAGCATAGTGTCCATTTGTATATCGGATTCGGAACTCCTGGGGCTATTCGGCATGGTATTATTGGTAAAAAAATTGAAGTGATTAATGTAGCCGCAGAAACAACTCCTGAATATATCAAATTCTTTTTTAATTGCATATTTTTATGTAGTTTTTGAAGTTTATAATTGTTTGTACAATAATTTTTTGATAATTTGGCGGGGCTGTTTGGACAGCTTTAACACACAAAGGCCGTTTAAATGGCAGGGGTGGGTGATTGGACAGCTGTTTAAGCGAATATAGTGATTGTTGTTTAAAAAATATTGGCGAATAATTTTTTATATACGATAAAAGTAAGTGTTTGGGTTTTGGACAAGGTAGTGATTTTTTGGACAGATGTATGTTTTTTGTTGTTTTGTTGTTTAAATAGATACTAATAAAGTACTTAATGCCTAAAAGTGCACAACATTTATAAAGAACATTGTTTAAAAATTAATAAGATGTTTGGATTATTTGGATACAAAAAAAGAGTTGATAGATTAAGGATGGAAACCCAGGATTCTTTTAATCATGTAAAGAAAGATTTTGGAAAAGTTAGTGTTTGGATTAAGCATCTCGACGACAAAAGATTGTTGCACAAAAATGATATTTCTGACATAAAAAATCAACTTTCATTAATTCATGATGATATTCTGGAATTAAAATCTATGACTTCTTTTTTTAATATACCTGTGTCCAAACAGGTGTCAACGGAAGTGGTTAAACACACATTGCCTAGTGGTGTCCAAACAGGTGTCCAAACAGGTGTCCAAACAGGTATTTTAGAGGGTCTTACAGTAATGGAAAGAGCAATTGTGTGGGCTCTATTAAATTCTGAAATGAGATTGAGTTATGAAGATCTGGCCGCCTTGCTTGGCAAAGATAAGAGCACGATAAGGGGGCAAATTAATGCTGTAAAACAAAAAAATGAGGGATTAATTATGGAGTCCAGGGAAGCGAACGGGAAGAAAAGGTTATATATTCCAGATGAGACTCGGTCAATTATTGTCAAAAACGTTAAAATTAGGGTTAAATCGGCAAAAAAGAGAAAAAATGTTTAAATTTCGGAAAAGTGAGAGTTAAGTTGGGCAAAATTCCTAAAAAATCGATGGTTTTTTGGGCAAATAAACTCGAAAAGTGAGACCTTTTGAAAAAAGTGGTATAAGTGAGGATTTAGAACTTAAAAAAGTTTTAAGTTTTAGATATATGTGAGGTTTAATTCGTCAAAAGTTGAGGAATTTAAATTAAACTAAAAAGTTGAAAAAAACGGGCCTAGTCCTAAAGAGTAAATTTAAAGGAATAATGAGTGTAAATGCGTAAAATAACTTGCCTAAATATGTTAGATTTAGGGTTAAAATGTATTTGGAAAAATAATATTACAAAATTAAACTAGTTATTCGGTGAACCGAAAATTTATTTTGTTAATCTGCGTTTGGAATTCATATTATTAGCAAGAAAAATAACTTTATTATAGCCTTCTCTCTTAAGGTGTTCTTTGTTTAATTTGATATTTAATATTTCAAAAAATGCGTTTTTATCTGCTTCTTTCCTTGTGTGAAACTGTCCATCTTTTAAAAAATTATTTAAAAAATTTAATTCTTTAGATGAGGTAATATAATAACAACTTTGGTCATGCGTATTTATGCCTTTTTTTCTGGCATATTCACAGTTCTTCTTGTAAATTTTACCGATGCCAAGGAAGTCTTTTATTTTTTTTAACACGGGTTCATCCTCTCCATGTAGGAAAATTCTAAATTGTAAGATGGGATAATATTCAAAAAGATAAGTGGGATTCCGTTTTTTATAGTTTTTTGATAATGCAACATTAAAATTTCCCTCGGCTTCTATAAATCCAATTAGCCAGTCTCTAGATATCTCTTCCATTTATACTAATATCCGAATAACTATTTAAATCTTTTGTTGAAATATTAAATTTTGTAATTCTTTTAATGTCTAAATTGTAGCTAAAGTAACACTCTAACGAGTATTTCATGGGCCTACAAGCTCCTGAGGTTCTGAATTGTAGCTAAAGTAACTACCTTTTTGAGATCTTGAGAGATTTTTAGCATGATTGTTTTGTTGTTTTGTCTTATTTTTTCTATTGGTATGCCCTTATTGATTAGTTTATTAATATAATCTCTTATAGAGGACTCACTAAGCCTAATTTGTGTTGCGAGAGTGCGATAGGTGATTTCTTTAATTTTCTGTTCCTCTAATCCATATAATACGCTAAAAACAAGCATTTCCTGGGGGGTTAAGCGCTTAAACTTAAAGCGAATTCCTTTTTTGATGTCATCAAGTGAAGATAATATATTGCTTGCTTGTTCAAAGTCTGAATTAGGTATGAAGTGTGTCTGTTGGAATGTTTGTCTGTTTGTCTGTTTGTCTGTTGGAACCCCATTATTTCCTATGGAACTATCAATATTTGGGGCATATGGGGTCTCTACCCGGTGTTTATGTGTTGGAATTGCTTGAAAAGGTGTTGGTGTGTTGGTGTGTTGGTGTGTTGGAAGGGTATTATGCGTTGGTGTTATTTGTGCATTTTTTACTTGAAGTTTAAGTTGTGAAATCTCTTCTTTCAAAAATAAAATGTCTTCTTTGATTTTTAAAAAGGCCTCTTTTATTGGATCCATTATACTGGAAGTGTATTTTGCTTTATAATTATAGTTGTTTTTTGAAATATATTTTAGTATAATTTTAAAATGGGCTATTGGTGCCTTTTGTATATTTTATGGGCTTTGTTTGAAATTCTCCATCTTAATCTTCGAGAATATTGAAAGCCTTGTGGATTTTTATTAATTTTTATAACTAATTCTTTTTTTTCTAATTCTTTTAATAAATACTTGGTAAATTCTTCGTCCCTTGCTGTTTCTCTTGCAATGTCTGACGTAAAAACTTGCTTGGGAAAGATGGAATATAAATAATATAAAATCTGTTCAGATATTTTTTCTATTTTTTGTTCAGATATTTTTGGCATATAATTAATATATGGTTTTGTTTTAAATGTTTTTGGATTTTTTGAAGATTGACGCCCATACCCCGAATCGAACGGGGATGTCCCGAAAGACCGCGGGTTCGAGCCGCGTGCAATACCTTTATGCGATATGGGCACAATTATATAATTAAAAAGCTATATTTAAATTAACTGTTTATTGATCTTTGACAGAAAGCGCTGGGAGCTTGATATGGATTGGTAGACTTAATTCTTCTTCTATTTCAAATGCTTTAATTGATGCTTTTTGTATAATTAAATTTGTTATTGTGATATATTCCGGAGAATTATACTTTTTATCTTTTTGAATTTTTAATAATTCTTTAATTGTTTTTGCATCGCTTGATAAAAATAAAATTCCCTCTATTAAAATTTTTCCCAGCTCTCCATAATCTATTTCAAAATCATATAATACTTTTATAGTATCTTTTGTATCTTTAATTTTTTCTAAAGAATTAACTTTAATATTTGTTTTTATTTCTAATTTGCCACTAAATTCAGGATTTCTTTCTGCGTTAATTTTCGTTAATTTTGCGCCAATTAATCTTAGGTTTGTCATATTAAAGTTTGATAAAATTAGTTTATAAGTTTTACTATAGTAAATCTTCTTCAGATACCACAATAAAATCCCCTACCGCGATTACTGCATTATAAGGAATTAATGCTTCTTTGTTTTTTGTTCTCTCTAGCGATAAATTTGAAGTGTAAACTGTTAAATTTTGTAAAACAATATGTATTAATTCTCCTGTTCTTGCCTCAAAGGTTATATCTTTTACTATCCCAAGTTTTTTTCCTTCTTTTGTAACTACCTGTTTTCCCAATAATGCCTTGAATGGTCTTTTATCCATTGTATTTTTAAATATAAATTATTTATAAACCTTTCTTTAATATTTTTATTAATAAATAGTAGTAAAGTAAACTTTTTTTATATTTAAAGGTATAATTATTTTAATAAAAAGTGTGACCCTACCGTTTCATATGGAAAAATTTAAAAATGATTTTTTGATTTTTGTTTGGTTTTTTAAAATTTTTATTTATAAATTTATATATTATATATTATATATATTATAATATAGTATAATAGAAAGATTATTATTCAATATAGTAAATTATAGTAAATAAATCATAATATGAAATAAATTTAATATATATTTCTTTTGGAATAGAAGTAAAGGGGTGGGTCTTTAAAAATAAAATTTTATTTATTAAGGAGAAATATAATAAAATTTTATTTTTATAATTATAATAGGATATATTTGTTCCATAGGAATAAAGGGTTTTAATATATTATTTCAAATGTATGAAGATTTAAATACCTCTAGTTTTTATTTATTTTATGGAAATAAATTTTTTTATAGAAATTAATAATGGGGGTTGAACTTAGTGATATTTTTAACTCGGCTGTGAATAATAGTTTATTTAAAAATAAAAGTATTTTGCAGGTTCGTTACACTCCAGAATCCATTCCTCATAGAGATAAACAAATAAAATCGATTGCTTTAATTTTGGCTTCAATATTAAGAGGAGAAAGACCAAGTAATTTATTTATTTATGGTAAAACAGGTACTGGAAAAACCTTGTCGGTGCAATATGTTCAAGATGAACTACTTAAAAAAGCCGAAGAGTTAGATGTTGGGGTTAAATTTAAATATTTAAACTGTAAATTAAAGAAAGTTGCAGATACTGAATATAGAGTTTTGGCGGCGCTGATTAGGCAAATGGATGGAAAAATTCCTGCTACAGGATTGCCAACAGATCAGGTTTGGAATAAGTTTATTGAGCTAGTTGATAAAGAGAAACAATTAATTGTTTTTATTTTTGATGAGATAGATCAAATGATAAAAAAAACAAATGATAATTTTTTATATTCGTTTACAAGGCTAAATCAAGAATTAAAAAATGCGCAGATATCTTTGATTGGAATCTCGAATGAATTAACCTTTTTAGAAAACATTGATCCAAGGGTAAGGTCTAGTCTAGGAGAAGAAGAATTTGTTTTTCATCCTTATAACGCGATTCAATTACAGGATATTCTAAATGAGCGCTGTGAAGGCGCCTTTAAGGAAAATGTTGTTAGTAATGGTGTTGTTGCAAAGTGTGCAGCTTATGCCGCCAGGGAGCATGGTGACGCTAGAAGGGCGTTGGATTTATTAAGAATTGCCGGGGAGTTATCAGAAAGGGATAATAAAAATAAAATTAGCGAAGAGTATATTGACTTAGCGAATTTAAAAATGGAGCGTGATAAAATTTTAGATATTATTGAAGGGGAGCCGAAACAATTTCAATTGGTTTTGTATTCGATAATACAATTAACAAAGAAAGTTAAAAAAGGAGATTTGGAAAAATTTTATACAGGAGATGTTTATAATTGCTATCAAGAATCTTGTGATCAGGTAAAAACAGATGTTTTGACGCAAAGAAGAATTTCAGATATTTTAGCTGAAATAGATATGTTGGGTTTAATTAATGCGAAAATTATTTCAAAGGGCCGACATGGTAGGACGCGAGAAATAAGATTATCAATTCCGTCTAATTTATTTGATAAAGTTGAAGCGATTCTTATGAATTCTTTAAATATTTAGAATTATTAGAGTAGTTGAGTAGACAAATAATTAAATATAGTAAAATGATGAATAATATTAAGGATGTTTTAATATATTTTAAAATAATCCAAAATAAAAACACTTTTATTTAAGAAAAAGTGCCTGAGAGCAATTCTCTAAAGAATGTAGATCTCTCAATTTTAAAATGGTAGGCGAAATATTAAAATTATGCAAAGAGAAGGGCTTTTTTTTAGACAAAGAGACGTTAAGGTTGTTATCTGAACTAGATAAAAATAAAGCATATGAAATTATTGAAAAAATATCTAGATTAAAACTCAAAGAGAGGGTGATTACACAGGAATTATATAAAAGATATATCAATAGTCCTAAGGATTTGCTTAATAATGATAATTTAATTGATGAAAAAATTAAATTATTGTCAAATTCTGCGCCTTTTTCCAAAAAAATTAATGTTATGGATTTTGTAAATCATTTTCAGGTAAGATATAAGGCGATTAGAGGAATATTGGAAATAAAAAGTCTTGAAAATCTAAGTTCAATTCGTAGAATAGGAATAAATAATGGGGCTTGGACAATTATTGTCTTGATTTTAAATAAAAGGATGACAAAAAATAAAAATTTATTAATTGAAGTTGAGGATTTAACTGGAAAATCTATAATTTTAGTGAATCGCGAGAATTTGGCGTTGTTTTCGCAAGCCAAAGAATTATTATTGGACGATATTGTCGCATTTAGAGTTTCGGGTTCAAACAAAATGCTGTTTGCGAGCGATATTATTTATCCTGATGCAGTTTTAAGTAAAAAAAAGTATAGTAGTTTTGATGAATATGTCGCATTTTCAGGAGATTTTCATGTTGGATCAAAAATGTTTTTAGAAAAAAAGCTTTTGAGATTTATAAAATGGTTAAATGGTGGAATTGGAGACAAAAGGCAGAAGGAAATTGCTAAAAAAGTTAAATATTTGTTTTTAGCTGGAGACAATATTGATGGAGTTGGGATTTATCAGGGGCAAGAAAAGTTTTTGAATATTAGAAATTGCAAAGAACAGTACAAAAAGGTTGAAGAAATTTTAAAAAAGATTCGCAAGGATGTTCAAATTATAATGTGTCCAGGGCAGCACGATGCCGTTTGGGTTGGTGAGCCACAATCTATAATTCCGGAAAAATGGGCGCCAGGTTTACACCAGATGGAAAATTTATATTTGGTTCCAAATCCGGCTTTGGTTGAAATTATTGGCGGTTTCAAGGTTTTAATGTATCATGGTGCAGGCATTAATAGATTTATCGATGAGATACCCGAAATCAGAACAAAGTATGGACACAAATCACCAACAAAAGTTGTAAAAGAAATGTTAAAAAGGAGACACCTTGCGCCGATCCATGGGTTGATGGATTATATCCCATGTGAAAATAAAGACCCAATGGTGATTGATATTGTTCCTGATATTATTGTGACGGCGGATCAACATCGAGCAGAAATTGATAGTTACAACAATATTTTAATGGTTGCAAGCTCTTGCTGGCAGTCAATTACCCCATTTGAGGAAAAGATTGGGAATGTACCCGACCCGTGCAAAGTGCCATTATTTAATTTAAAGACGAGAGAAGTAAAAATTATGGATTTCAGTAGGGATGATGATTTAGTTTGTAAGATGGAGGAGAAAAATGAATAATTATTTTGAAAATTTAAAAGAAAATATTGATAAAGAATATAGTATTGCCAGTAAGGCGAGAGCATTGGGATTGGATCCAGTTGATATAGTTGAAATTCCTTTAGCATTAACTATGGCAGAGAGAGCGGCTAGTTTAATTTTAACCATTTATCCAAAACTACCTATCAAAATAATTTCGGATAGAATTTTAGAAATAGAAGAAAAATATGGACAGTTGGACAGCATGGTTAGTTTCGTTATCGCGCGCGAAGTTGCGGAAGAAAAATTTTGTAAATTTGAAAACGAGATAGAAGCGATTGATGCAGGTATCAGAATTGGATTTTCATATATGACTCTTGGCGTTGTTGCTTCGCCTATTGAAGGCTACACCGGATTAAAGTTAGGAAAAACAAAAAAGGGCGAGGATTATTTTATTGTGAGATTTAGTGGTCCAATCCGTTCTGCTGGGACAACTTCTGTTTGTATTATATTGATGTTGATTGATTATTTGCGAGAGCATTTCGGCTATGCAAAATATGATGCAAGTGAAAAAGAGATTAAAAGATATGTTGTTGAAAACAAAGATTTTCATGAAAGAATTTCAAATTTACAATATTTTCCGACAGAAGAAGAGATGGAATTTTTAGCTATGCATTTGCCAATTCAGATTGACGGGGATTCAACTAGTAAAAGAGAAGTTTCAAACTATAGAGACCTAGAAAGAGTCTCGACGAATTTTATTAGAGGAGGAATGTGTTTGGTTTTTTCGGAGGGATTGGCACAGAAAGCAGAAAAGGCGCTTGGCCGCTTGAAGTCGTGTAAAGATAATGGCTTAAAATGTTCAGGTTTCGATTGGTTAGAAGATTATTTAATTTTACATAAAAAAAGAGAGAAGGGGGAAAAGGAAATTGTTGCCACTTATATTAAAGATTTGGTTGCTGGACGACCAGTTTATGGACATCCTTCTCGAAGCGGAGGTTTTAGATTTAGGTATGGTAGGGGGCGGACAGCAGGATTTAGCGCGGTATCTATTCATCCAGCTAGCATGGGAGTTTCAAATGGGTTTTTATCACATGGAACACAGCTAAAAATTGAAAGGCCAACTAAAGGTTGCATTATCACTTCTTGTGATTCAATTGATGGTCCAATTGTTCGGCTGGAAAATGGCTCAGTTAAAAAATTAAATAATTTTGAAGAGGCTAGAAAATTATATAAAGAAATCGATGAAATTATTTATTTCGGGGATATTTTATTTCCTCTTGGAGATGTAATTGATAGAAATTCAGATCTGGTGAAGCCGGGTTATGTTGAAGAGTGGTGGAGGTTGGAATTAAAAGAAAAAGGAGGAAGTGCCGGGAAAAATATTATTTTAGATGAGGCAATTAAAATAAGTAGAGAGTTTGGAGTTGCATTACACCCTGATTATATTTTTTATTGGACACAAATTTCTAAAAGGGATTTTTTAAATTTAATTAAATGGCTGGATGGCTCGACTTGGAGAGGTGAAAAATTAGTTTTACCATGGGGAAGCTTAGTCCGTGATAAATTTAAAGAGGCCAAAAGAGCGTTGGAAATTTTGGGAGCTGATCATTCAGTTATTTTAGATAATGTGGTGGTTGAAAAAGATTCTCGGGCACTGTTGATTAATCTTGGCAAGGAAGATGTATACAATGGAGAAGTTTTGAAATTCAAAGCACATGATTCGGACAATGGAAAAGTTATAGATATTGTAAACAAAATGTGCGAATTTGAAATTAAAGATAAAGCAGGGAGTTTTATTGGTGCAAGAATGGGGCGTCCCGAGAAGGCAAAGTTGCGTCAGTTGACGGGAAGTCCTAATGGGCTGTTTCCAGTTTCTGAGCAAGGTGGCAGATTAAAAAGTGTTCAAGAGGCGGCCAGCATGGGTTTCATTAAAACAGATTTTCCTATTTTTAGATGCAAATGCGGGAATGAGACTATTTATCCTATGTGTGAAAAATGTGGAGAAAAAACAAAAAGATTTTATTATTGTCATGAATGTCATGATGTCAAAGCAGAGCCTTGTAAATTACATAAAGGTTGTTTTAGATATTTTGATAGAAAAATTGATAGTAAATATTTTTTTGATAGTGCGGTTGCGAGTTTAGGATATAAGCAGTATGAAATTCCACCAATGGCTAAAGGAATTTATAAAACGAATAGTGATGGTCGAGACGTTGAAAACTTAGCAAAAGGTATTTTGAGGGCAAAATTTAATTTATCCGTTAACAAAGATGGGACGATTAGATATGATGGGACAGAAATTCCATTGACGCATTTTAAGCCGCTTGAAATTCGGACAAGTGTTGAGAAACTGAGAAAGTTGGGCTACAATAAAGATGTTGAGGGAGAGGAATTAGTTAGAGATAATCAGATTTTAGAGTTAATGCCCCATGATATTATTTTGTCAAGTTGTCCGGAATCAAATGAAAAAGCAGATAATATATTTTTTAATATCGCGAATTTTATTGACGAAGAATTAGAGAAATTCTATGGGCTTCCAAGGTTTTATAATTTAAACGAAAAAGCAGATTTGATTGGGCAGTTGGTTGTTTGTATAGCTCCGCATAATTGCGCAGGGGTTGCTGGGCGAATTATTGGATTTAGTAAGATGCAGGGGATTTTAGCTTCGCCTTATATGCACGCAGCCATGCGTCGTGATTGTGATGGCGACGAAATGGCGGTTATGATGCTAATGGATGTATTGTTGAATTTTTCTAGAAAATTTTTACCAAGTCATCGTGGAGGTTCTCAGGATGCACCATTAGTCTTGAATGCAAGAATTCGGGCTGGAGAGGTAGATGACCAGATTTTGAATTTTGAATGTTGCTCTGAGTATCCGTTGGAACTATATAGATTAGCAGAACAAGGTGTTCATTCTAGCGAGGTAAAAGTAGAATTAGTCAAAGACAGGTTAAAACAAGGAGATGATGCATTTGTCGGAACGGGGTGGACACATGATACAGAAAACATCAATACGGGAAACACAAATGGCGCGTATAAAACTTTACCTACGATGAAGGAAAAGGTTGATGCCCAAATGGAGTTGGTTGGAAAAATTCGAGCTGTTGATAGTGATGATGTGGCTAGATTAGTTCTAGAAAAACATTTTATTAGGGATATTTGTGGAAATTTGAGAAAGTTCGCAAGACAACAATTTAGGTGTGTAAATTGCAATGAAAAGTTTCGTCGGCCTCCATTAAGTGGACGTTGTCTGAAGTGTGAAGGCAAAATTATTTTTACGATCAGTGAAGGTTCTATTAAAAAATATTTGGAGCCGGCGAAGAACTTGGCGAAAGAATATAATATTTCAAGTTATACCCGGGAAGGAATGGAGTTGACGCAGGATTATATTGAGAGTATTTTTGGGAAAGAGGAGAAAGATAGTAAGTTGGAGGAGTTTTAATTTCTTAGTTATCGTAACTAAACAATAACACGATAAACCATTTAAACCATTCTCAATTTTCTTAAAGATGGGGTTTGTGCATCTGCATTTGCATAGTGAATATTCGCTTTTAGATGGGGCTACTAAGATTTCAGAGTTGTTTGATAGAGTTAAGGAATTGGGACAGGATGCGGTTGCAATTACGGAGCATGGGAATATGGGGGCGGTGATTAAGAAATACCAATTAGCTAAAAAAGCAGGAGTTAAATTAATTTTTGGATTCGAGGCGTATATTTGTGATGATATAAGGGTGAAAAATAAGGATGAGAAAAATTATCATTTGGTTTTGTTGGCGAAAGATTTGGAAGGCTATCGAAATTTGGTAAAATTGGTTTCAATCGCGAATAGTGATGGTTTTTACTATAGACCGAGAATAGATAAGGAAACTTTGAAAAAATATTCCAAAGGATTAATTTGCATGACTGCATGTGTGGCTAATGATGTTGCTCAGGCTGTTGTGAATGGCAACGAAAAAAAGGCCATGAGGTTAATTGAGGACTATATCAATATTTTTGGAAAGGATAATTTTTATTTGGAAGTGCAAAATCATGGAATTTTAAATGAAGAAAAAGTTATGGAGTTTTATAAAAGAGTTTCAAAAGAGAAAGGGCTGAAAATTGTTGCGACTTGTGATTCACATTTTTTAAAGGAAGAGGATGCTTATGCTCATGAGGTTATGTTGGCTATTGGGACTAATGGTGACATGAACGAAGAGAAAAGATTTAAATTTGATGGTTCTGGATACTGGGTGAAAAGTGAAGTAGAGATGATAAAGAAATTTCCACAAGAATATTTAGACATAACTTGTGAGATTGCGGAAAAATGTAATGTTGAGTTAGAGCTGGGTGGGCCAATTTTTCCTGATTTTGATTCGCCAGAGAAAATGAGTCACAAAGATTATTTGTATAAATTATGTAAAAAAGGCATCGATGATATTTACAGAGAGGAGGGGAATTATAAAGAAGCGATTGAGAGAATGGAGTTTGAATTATCGGTTATTGGGAAAATGGGCTTTGAAGCATATTTTTTGATTGTAGCAGATTTTATTAGAGAGGCAAAAAAGTTTTGTCAAACAGGTCCCGGACGAGGAAGTGGGGCAGGTTCTATTGTTGCATATTCGTTAGGAATTACTCAGCTAGATCCCTTGAAATTAGGTCTGCTATTTGAGCGGTTTTTAAATCCAGATAGAATTTCATTGCCTGATTTTGATATTGATTTTGGAGATAAAGATATTGTTTTGGATTATGTAAAGAAAAAATATGGAGAAGAGAAGGTTTCTCTAATTGGGACATTTGGGACGATGTCGGCGAAGGCGGTCTTGAAGGATGTTATGAGAGTATTCCGAATTCCATTTGGCGAGGCGAATGCAATTACAAAACTAGTAGAGGAAAAAACAATTCAGAAAAGTCTAGATTATGAAAGAGATGGTCGCTTGACGACTGAAGCTGAACAGCTTAGGAATTTTCAAAAAAAATATAAAAAAATTTTTGAAATTGCACAGAGGCTCGAGGGATGTGTTCGGCATAAAGGTGTCCATGCCTGCGGAGTTGTTTGGGGAAAGAAGAATATTAATGAATATGTTCCGACCTATAAAAAAAATGGAGATATAATTACGCAAGTTGAGGGTCCCGATATTGAGAGCTATGGGTTAGTAAAATTTGATTTTTTAGGACTTGAAACTTTAAATATTATTAAGAAGGTTCTGGATGCAATTGGAAAAAATGGAGAGTGGCTTGAGAAAATTCCCATGGACGATGATTTGGTTTACGAGATGTTAAGAAAACAAAAAAGCATTGGAGTTTTTCAGATAGAAAGTGAAGGGATGAGAAAAACATTGAGCTTGATTCAGCCAACTTGTTTTGATGACATAATTGCAATTGTTGCGTTATATCGTCCTGGCCCAATGCAATATTTGGATGTTTATGCGAACAGAAAACATGGAAGAGATTTTGCAGTTTATCCTCACGAAAATACAGAAAAGATTTTAGCGCCAACATATGGAATTATGGTTTATCAAGAACAAGTGATGCAGTTATCGAGAGTATTGGCTAATTTTTCAGCGGGCGATTCGGACATTTTAAGGAAAGCAATTGGAAAGAAAAAGATGAATTTAATGAAGAAAATGGAAGGGCAATTCAAAAAAGGATGCGTTGAATTTTCTGGGATGGAGCAAGAAAAAGTTGATCACTTGTGGGACGACATTGTTAAATTCGCGGCCTATTCTTTTAATAAAAGTCATGCGGCTGCTTATGCCTTGATTAGCTATAGGACGGCTTATTTGAAAAAATATTATCCTGTGGAATTTTATGCGGCTACGATTTCTTCTGCTGTTAGTAATCCCGATAAGCTGGTATTTTATTTGGAGTCGGCTCGGCAGGAAGGAATTAAAATTTTACATCCAGATATCAATACTTCAAAAGAGGATTTTGGCGTTGAAGAGATAAGCGGAGAAAAAAGGATTAGAGTAGGATTGAGTGGAATTAAAAATGTGGGGGCGGAGGCGATGAATAGTATATTGGAGGCAAGGCCGTATAAATCATATCAGGATTTTATTGACAGAGTCGATTTGTCAAAAGCAAATAAGAGGGTTTGCCATAGTTTAATTTCGGTAGGATGTTTTGATGAATTGGGAATTAATAGGGCGAGTTTATTAGAGGTTTATGATAAAGTTGGGAAAAATGGTAATTCTGTGGAAAAGCAATTAACTTTGTTTGGAGGAGTTGCAGATGTTATAGAATATCCAGAATTACCCCAAATGAGACTAAAAGACATGTTAGATTTGGAAGCAGAACTTTTAGGCGCTTGTGTTTCTGGACATCCGGCCGATGTATTTTCTGAATCAAAGAATGGAGACTTCATTGCATTTGACAATTTGAAAAATGAGATGGAAGCAGACGTTTTCGGATTAGTTAAGAGGCTTACCCCGATTGTAACGAAAAACGGAGAGGATATGGCCTTTATGGATATTGCCTCAAAATTGGGAGAGTTAAAAGTAACAATTTTTCCAAGGGATTTTAGAGAGTGTGTCGGGGAAAATAAAATTAACATAGGGGATGGAGTTAAAATTAATGGTCAATTTAAAGAGAGCGAGGAATTTGGAGACGCGTTTATAGCAAAAAGTATTTTAGTTTGTGAAGCGAAAAAGTAGATTTTTAGAATGGTAAATAATATATTATTGTCGGAATTAAAATGGCACCCATGAGTAATCCTCGGCGAGTTTGAAATTCTATGCATGTGAGACCGACGAAAGTTGTTATAGTTAAAACAGTTAGTCCGAGAAGACCCGTGAAATATATTATGATTATCGTTAAGAAGATTAGAATTAGAATGGATATTTTTATATAGGAAATTTTGTGGATATATTTAGCAGTTAATTTTGAAATAGCCAGAGAAGTTGGAATGGCAATACTCGCGGAGATTAAAATTGTTATCATAATCGTTGTGAGATTTATTGCTGAGAGTTGAGTGATTTGTGAGACTGCGAATGCAGCACCTGTTCTGGATTTTTGCACAAGGAAAAGTGTGACAAATGAGATCGACATGACGAGTGTATTAATTGAGCCGAGAAGAATTAAAAATTGTTCGCGATTAAGTTTGCCTGTTATTTCTGAACCAATGATTGCGGCTTGGCTTGAACCAAGCCCTGGAAGAAATGAGCAGATTGGTGAGACAAAAATTGTTGCCAATGTTGGCTTGATTAGTTCTTTTTTATTTAAGCTTAATTTTTTAATTTCTTGTTCTGGGACGATTGTTCTTGATTTTATTGAGTGGACAATCGTAGAAGTTCCAAAGAGTCCGGTTAGAAGAGGCAAGAGTGGCTGTTTGATGTCGAGATTTAATGTGGCTAATCCTACGAATCCCGCGAGGAAAAAGATTAACATGGCCTTTATTTTAGATTTTTTTTCGTTATAAATTAAAAATATTACGATCCATATTAAAAGAAAGCCCATCATTCTTTGGATGAAAGGATATGTTTTTGGAATTAAGAAGATAAAAATTGGAACGACGAGAAAAAGGGATGTGATGGCAATTGTCGAACCAAGCAATGTTAATTTTAAAGCCTGATGTCCTTGCCCGTTTAATAAAAATTCGTGTCCTGGTAGAATTCCAAGCGCAGTATCTTCATCTGGAGCGCCAAGAAAAATTGCCGGTATAAAATCTATGAACGTATGAGTTATTGCCATCGCGGTTATGAAAATTAAAAGAGTTGTTGTCGGGAGAGTAGAAATAAAGACAAGAGATAATGCAAGAATAGCGACGAGATTTATGTGAATTCCAGGAATGAGGCCAGTGAAAGTTCCGGCAAGGATGCCTATAATAAGTGGAATAACTAGTTCTATCATCCTGTTTGGAATTTATTTTTATTATTAAGAATTGTTATGATGCAGGAGAAAGATTTTACCAACTATAATTTGCTCTTTTCCTTTGTATGAATCCTGTCTTCCTTGAAATTTAATGGTGTCACCTTTTTTCAAGTTTAGAAAAGATTCGTCAAAAATAATTAATTCTATAGAATTATTTTCAAGATAGATTGTAATTTTATTATTTGAATTTTGAATTGATTTTATTGCTCCAGTCTGCATTTGGGCTGTTGTTTGAGACAGGAAAATCAAAAAAAGAATTCCTGTAATAGATAAGATGAACAATATTTTTTTCATCATTTTGTTTGAAACTCAATAATATCCTTGTCTTTTAAAATATGTTCAAGTCCAATTATTTGTCCGCCAAATTTTGAAGAGGGTCCCCAGATTCTTGCTCTTTTGATTTTGTTAGACATGCCTTTTAAAATTTTTTCTGTCGCATCTTTGAAAGTAGAATCTTTTTTTAAAATCATTGGCTCTTTTCCTGCAACTTTTTTTGGCTCCTTGGTATAAATTCTAATTATAGGAAAAGTTTTAAATATTTTTTCTGTCAGCTCATTTAATTTAGTTTTTGTTGGATGGTTTGAAAAGAAAATATAATTGAAATTTTTATATTTTGATTTTAATGTTGCCTCAATTTTTCTCTTTTCATGTTCCGTTAGTAAGTCCTCTTTATTATATATTAAAATTATTTTTGCAGGAGTTCTATAAATATATTTCTCTGATTTTGTGATTTGCTCTAATTCATCTATGATTAGCAAAAGAGTGTCGGTTGAATTAATTAGAGATTTATCATGATTTGGAAACGCGGGAGTGTCTATAATTTGAATTGGGGTGTCTTCAAAATAAAATGTTCCAAGTTGTGGCTGATAAGTTGTAAAGGGATGGACAGATATTTTTGGATTTAATTTAGTTAGTGTTTTGAATATTACCGATTTGCCAGTATTGGGAACTCCTGCGAGGACGCATTGCATGTCAGCCTTTTTAATTCCAATCTGTTTGCCTTTGCCGGATTTTTTTTGTTTCGAAATATTTTCTTTTAATTTTTTATAACGATTAGTTAAATTTTTTCGCATATTCTCAGAGGACTTATGTTTTGGACATTCTTTCATCATTATCTCTAGGCAGGTAATTCGTTCTTCGTCAGTTATTGCTTCGTGGAATTCTTGTTCCGCTTTTTGATAGAATGGAGACTGATTTGTTGATGCCATAAGATTATTAAAGCAGATTAGTTTAAGAAAGTTATGGCTAACTATTATGTTCCATTTTACACAAAAAGAGTAGGTGTAATGTTTCTAATTTTTGCGATGTTAATTGGTGCAGTATGTGCCGAAAATGAATGGGGAGATATTGTTGGAGAGAATGTTTCTGAGGACAATGCAGAATTAGATAATGAAAATTTTTCTAGTAGTGATTTAGTAGATGAAGAGATCATTGCAACAGAGGGAGATGCTTCACAACTTTCTAAAAATAGCGGGGAATATACTCGTGACTTCTATATTGCATTAGGAGTGGGAATATTTGGGCTTTTGATTATAGTTTGGTTTATTTATTTATTTTTAAGAGGCCCAACAAATAAGTGGGAAAAGAAGCGCAAGGTACAGAAAACAAAAAAGTAAGATTATTAAATTGGCTTTTCTTTCAAGTTTTATGAAATTGGCAGTTTTGTTTTCGGGGGGTAAGGATTCATGCTTAGCTTTGCATAAGGTTTTACAGGAAGGCTATGATGTGAAATATTTATTGAATGTTCACACAAAGAATCCGGATAGCTTTATGTTCCATAAACAAGATGAGAAATTGCTAGATACTCAGGTTAAAAGATTGGGAATTGAAATGATTTCTATTAAGAGTGAGGGAATTGAAGAAAAGGAAGTAGAAGATTTAAGAAGATTAATTTTGAAGATTAAAAAAGACGTGGGAGGAATTGCCGTGGGAGGAATTGCTTCGTCGTATCAAGGGAAAAGAATTAAGAAAATTTGCGATGAATTTGGTTTAAAATTTGTGGCTCCTCTCTGGGATTATGACCCAGAAAGACTTTGGGGGGAATTATTGAGAGAGGGCTTTGATGTTGCTATGATTAAGATTAGTTGTGATGGAATTGAAAAAGAGTGGCTTGGAAAAATTATTAGTCGAGAGAATTTTAATGAGCTGAAAAAATTATCGGAAAAATATAAGTTTCGATTGGATTTTGAAGGGGGCGAGGCAGAGACTGTGGTTTTGAATATGCCGGAATATGATAAAAGAATTGAAATTGATTTTGAAATTGAGAGTGAGGGAGAGTATAGGCATTTTATGAAGGGAGTTGGGGTTAAATGAGAATTGGGCTAACGGGTGGAATTGCTTCTGGGAAATCAAGGATAGAAAATATATTTAGAAATCAAGGATACCCAGTGTTAGACACGGATAAAGTTGAATTTGTTTTAAGGTCAGGAGAATTAAATAGCATAGAAGATATTGTGACAGACGATAGCTTTTTTTTAGAGCTGATAAAAAAATTATCATTAAAATCTAAGAGTACATTAAAAAAAGTTCTTCCTGCCTTATATGATAATTTTGATAATTTTTCTAGAAGCTCATTGTTATCCTATATTAATAATGAAACATATGGGGCAGTAAATTATGAGGCTTATAGCAAAACAATAAATCTAATGTCAGTTAAGTTTTATGAAGCATGGGCTATTAAAAATAATTTTGATAGCGTTTTATCTTCTGCGACGATTATAGAAAGAAATAATTTACATCTTGTTGATAAATTATATTTGCTTTGGATTTCTAAAGATAAACAGCTACACTTTTTATTACAACGAGAAAATAAAAACGGTTCACATTTGTCTAGGAATGATGCGATTAAAGCAATAGAGAGACAGCATTCAGCAGAAACTAAATATAAAATTGCGATTGAAAACATAGGGGAGGAAAATGTGATGATATTAAATGGATAAAATTTTAATTGATATTAAAAAGAAACGAGAGTTTTCTGGTTTGCCTAATTCTATTATTGAAAGAGTTGCAAAATTTACAGGTGGAGAGATTAAGGAGTCTCGAGCATTGTTGAGAAAATATTTCGGAGTTTTTTTGACTAATAAAATATTGAAAGGGAAATTGTCACCAGACGAAATGTTGACTAACCATAGGTCATCGAAGAAAAGAGATTATAGAAAATTTTATAGGAAAATATTTTCTGAAATAGAAAGTGTTGATTCGGTAATTGATTTGGGGTGTGGGGTGAATGGACTTTCTTATAAATATCTGAGAGAGGTAGTCGGGAATGTTGATTATGTTGGGGTTGAGGCTGCGGGACAATTGGTTGAATATACAAATAAATATTTTGACAATGAAGGGTTTTCGGCAAAAGTTATTAGTGGGGACTTGTTTGATGTTGAGAAGATTTTAAAGATTTTAAAAAAGCAAAAAAAAGAAAGAATTGTGTTTTTATTTCAGATTGTTGATGTGCTTGAGAATTTGGAAAGGGGGTTTTCAGAGAAGTTTGTTTTAGAGATTTCGAAAGAATGTGAGAAAATTGTTTTAAGTTTTCCAGTCGAAAGCTTAAGCGGGAGAAAGCTTGTGGCTCAAAGAAAATGGCTTGTTGAATTTTTGAAAAATAATTTTATTATAGAGAAAGATTTTTTAATAAACGGAGAAAGGATTTTTGTTTTAGGGAAGAAATAATTAGTTGTTTGAATGTAGATTTTTTGAGAAAGCTTTAAAAACAAAAGTTATTTTGGGTTTTAATGGAAGAAGTAAAATTATTATTTATTTATCTTGTGCTTGCCGTCGGGATTTTCTTTATGTATTTTTTTAATAAACGCTTCATGAGTGAACCTTCCGGGAATGATAAGGTTAAGAAAATATCGAGGCTAATTCAGAAGGGGTCTGAGCAGTTTTTGAAAATTGAATTTATTTACATTACTGTTTTTGTTGCGATTGTTGCTCTGCTTTTGCTGTTTTTATTGGGGCGAATTAGTGCGATTTCATTTGTTGTTGGAAGTATAAGTTCTGGCGCAGCTAGTATTTTTGGTATGAATCGGGCTGTTCGTGCAAATTCTAGGACAACAACTGCTGCGAAGAAAAGTCTTAATCATGCACTTGGAGTTAGTTTCTCGGCCGGAGCCGTTGTTGGGATCGCTCTTGTTGTTTTGGGAGTTGGTGGACTTTTGGCAATTACGCTTATTTTTGATAATGATATTAATGCGCTTTTAGGATATTCTTTTGGTGTAGCTTCGATTGCGCTTTTTGCTAGAGTTGGTGGCGGAATTTATACAAAGGCGGCTGATGTAGGTGCGGATTTGGTTGGAAAACTTGAGGCGGGAATTCCTGAGGATGATCCAAGAAATCCTGCAGTTATTGCGGACAATGTAGGGGATAATGTTGGAGATACTGCGGGGATGGGTGCGGATTTGTTTGATTCTTTAATTGTTAATTTGGTCGCTGCGATGGCAATTGGGCTAATACCTGCTGCTATTATAAAATCAGGAGCTATCGGGGATCTTTCGGTCACTTTCTTTTATCCTCTTTTTGTTGTGAGTGCTGGGTTAATTGGTTCGATAGTTGGAGTATTTTTCTGTAAGACAAAATCTGATAGTCCCTCTAAGGCTTTGACTAACGCTCTATTAATGACTAGTGTGGTGACGCTTACTATTGTTTTCCTCATGAATGGTTTCTTTTTTTCGAATTATAATGTTTTTCTTAGTGTTTTCATTGGGATTCTTGCTGGGCTCGGAATAGGGAAGATTACGGAATATTATACTAGTTATGAATATAAGCATGTTCTTGGAATTGTGGAGAGTTCAAGAATTGGAGCAGCTACGAATATAATTCATGGATTAAGCGTTGGGAAAAGGTCAACAATGGGAGTAATTTTGGTTTTGGTTGCTGCTATCTATAGTTCCTACTGGATTGCGGGCTTGTATGGAATTGCGATTGCTGGTGTTGGGATGCTTGCTTTGGCGGCAATTGTGATGGCTATTGATGTTTATGGTCCAATTGTGGATAATGCGGGGGGTATTGCGGAGATGGCGGGATTACCTAAGAACATTCGTGCAAGGACTGATAAATTGGATGCTGCTGGAAATACAACTGCTGCGGTTGGTAAAGGTTTTGCTATTGGAAGCGCAGCGCTTGCTGCCGCTGCTTTATTGAGACTATTTGCCGAAGAGGCAGGATTAACGTCAATTAATTTATTAACTCCTACTTCTTTAATTGGATTGTTTATTGGTGGACTTGTTCCGTTTGTATTTTCGTCTTATGTTTTGCTTGCTGTTAATAATGCTGCCGTTAAAATTGCGAATGAAGTTAGGAGACAGTTTAAATCAATTAAAGGAATAATGGAAGGTAAAGCTGAGCCAGATTATGAAGCTTGTATTACGATTGCGACTGAGTCTGCTTTGAAGGAAGTTGTTATGCCCGCATTGATTGTTATCGGAACACCTATTGTTGTTGGATTACTTCTTGGGGCAGAGGCTCTTGGCGCATCTTTGGCTGGAACACTTGTTGTTGGTGTTCTTTTAGGGATAAAGCAATCTAATTCTGGAGGAGCTTGGGATAATGCTAAGAAATATGTTGAAAAAGGACATTATGGAGGAAAGGGTTCGCCTACTCACCATGCATGTGTTGTTGGTGATACTGTTGGAGATCCGAACAAAGATTCAAGTGGTCCGTCTTTGAACATTGTTATTAAGTTGACTATTTTAGTTGCTACGGTTTTTGTTACGTTTTTTAAGGTAGCCAATTAAAAAGAATCCGTAATTATCTTTTTTGAAGCAGAAAGTTATTTAAGCGAGAAATGTTTTTGAATATTATGGAATTCAAAAAAAAGGTTTTAAAGAATGGCCTGACAATTTTATTTGAAAAGCGTGATGTTCCAGTAACTACAGTAATGTTGGCTTCGAAATATGGATCGGCTTATGAATCATCTAAGGAAAAAGGTATTGCTCATTTTATGGAACATTTATGCTTTAAGGGAACAGCTAAGCGTAATGTAAAACAAATTGCCGAAGAGGTTGAAAGAGTTGGAGGAGACTTAAATGCATTTACTCATGAAGAGATTACAGCATATTATGTGAAATTGCCTTCAAATCATATTGAGATTGCTATGGATGTAATTTTTGATATTTTTTTCAATGCAAGTTTTCCAAAAGAGGAAGTAGAAAAAGAATCTAATGTGATTTGTGAAGAAATTAAAATGTATAAAGATAATCCTCATCTACGTGTTATGGAAACTATTAAAAAAAATTTATATGAAAGTCCGTTTGGAGATTTTATTGCAGGAACACAAGAAAATGTTAAAGGAATGACAAGGGAGCAATTATTTGATAAACATAGAGAAATTTATATTCCAAGTAATTCTGTTCTTTGCGTTGTTGGAAATAATGATTTTGAAGAAATTGTAAAGATGGCAGAAAAGTTTTCAGAGACATTAAAGAAAGAGAAGGAAAAAGTTGAAATCCCTAGAATTGTAGAAAAAAATGTTAAAAATTCTGAAAAAAGAGAAGGAATTGAACAGACGAATCTTGCAATAGGTTTTCATTTTTCAAAACTTAGCGAAAAAGATAGATATGCTTCAGAATTGTTTTCCCTAATACTAGGGCAAGGAATGTCTTCAAAATTATTCAGAGAAGTCCGAGAAAAAAGAGGCTTGGTTTATTCGGTTAAAACGGATTTAGATTTAGGTAAAAATTACGGATATATGATTATTTGGGCTGGAACGGATGCTACAAAATTAAATGAAGTTTCTAAAATTTGTCTAGAGGAATTTAAAAAAATGGAAAATGTTAGTGAATCTGAATTAGAAGAAGCAAAAATACAAATTCTAGGTAATCGAGATGTTGAAGCGGAAGGGTCAAGTGAGACAGCTGTTAATTTAATACTTGAAGAGATTTCTGGAGATGCGGGAGATTACTATAAATATAAAGAAAAAATTAAGGAAGTTAAGTTAGAAGATATTAAAAAAATAGCAAATATTTCTGAGTATGCGAGTTTTAGTTTGGGGCCATAATAGTTAATTTTAAATTCCCCTTAATTATTTAATTTTATGAAAATTGTAAATGTTCCGAGAATTAATGGTCTAAGTAAAATTGGACCAGAAAAAATGGGGGAAAAAGTTTTAGAAGAGATTGGAACTGATTTTGAAACTATTAAGGTTGATAATTCAAATGTCGAAAGTTCTGAAAATATAATTTATTCTAGAGTAAAAGAAATTTTTGAAAAAGAAAATAAAGTTGTTTTTGTGGGAGGAGACCATTCAATAACTTATCCAATTTTTAAAGCGTTTAGCGAGGTTAATAAAAACACTTTCTTAATTATATTTGATGCGCATGCGGATTGCATGCCTCCAATGGAAGAGCCGACACATGAAGAATTTTTGAGGGCGATTATTGAAAAGAAATTGGTTGACCCAAAAAATATTATTTTGGTTGGAGCTCGGAAGGTTGAGGATGTTGAAAAGAAATTTTTAATAGAGAAAGATATAAAGGTGTTTGAAGAAATTTATGATATAGAAGCAGTCGCGGATTATATTACCGAGAGGGCGAATGAGAAAGAAGTTTATGTTTCGGTTGATATTGATGTACTTGACCCTGCATTTGCCCCAGCAGTTAATTATCCTGAGCCAAATGGCTTATCTTCTAGGGAGCTGTTCTATCTACTCAAAAGAATTTTTTATATCAAAGGCTTAAGGGCTTTGGATGTTGTCGAAGTTGTTCCAGAAAAAGATGAGAAATATGATTATCGGACTATTAAAGTTGCGGCGAAGATTATTGAAGAATTTCTGAAGAATGAATAAAATATAAAATATAAAGATTATGAAGGTTTATATGATTAATGGCATGAAAGATATATTTTGGAATAGAGAATTTTTTATAAAGAGATAATTGCTTGTATATTTTTAATGGGAAAAGAGATAGCGGACAAAATTATTGATGACTTGATTGAGGGATTGCCAAAGGATATCCCCAATGTAATTTACATTTCTGGAGGAGATAAGGATATTCGCAAGGATGTAATCATGGGAATCGCATCTCAAGTTAAGGCAATTGTTACAGATAGCCCATCATTAAGACACGATTATGAATTTAAGTTAGAAAGTTTTATTAAAAAGTATACACATTAATCTTTTAAGAGAGAGAGAAATTTCTTCATTTTGTCCTCACTAAATATCTTTGTTTCTTTTAGTTCATCCTCGGTTGCATTAAAAACATTGCTGAGCGTTTCGAATTTTTCTAAAAGATTTTTTACGGCGATTGGACCGACGCCTGGGAACCCTTCGAGGATAAATTGTTTTTGCTCTTCTAGTGTTTTGAAAGTTTTTGTTTGACGAATTGAGTTTTCTATTTTTGGTTTTTCATATCGTTTGGCTAGGAGAATTAGAAAGCTTGCAGTATCCTCACCGTCTTCTGTATATATTATAGGAATTTTAAAATCTGTTACAATTGAGAGAAGCATTCCCTTAATGGCATTTTCATGAACATTGAAATCTTTATAATTATAATAAAATCCTTCAAGAATTAAAAAATGTTTTGAGTATTTTTTTATTTCTTGAAGCTGAGAAAGAAGGCGCCTATTCGTCATTGAGTTTACAAAGTCCTGGAAAGTTTTCCGCTCTACGATAGTGTCTTCAATTAAATAATCTCCAATATCAAGTTTTTCATATTTTATGTTTGCTTTTTTATTTAGAAGGTTTGCTGAAATTAAAGATTGTTTTTCTCGAGTATCTACTATGATTGGAATTTTTGGATTAGGACAAGTGATCTTTTTCTGAATTTTTCTTTTTGAAAAAATGTTTTCTATTTTTTTCATGTTTGGTATCTTTCTCTTTTTGTTTTATAGAAAATAAATTCGGTTATTAGAAGGATGATGACTATTAATATTATTACAGATGGCCAGGTTGAAAAGTATTTTTCATTTGGCAGTTTTCCCATAACGAAGATTAATTCATCTATTATTAATCCAATGGCTATTCCTGACAATAAAAGGTTTGTTTGGAAATTACTTCTTCTATATAACATAAGTATGTTAGATATAATTATAATTATAATTCCATAGTAGAAGTGATGAAGCTCGATGTTCTGTATTATGTAAGTTGGGTCGCGGATGGCGGTCATTATTCTTATTACTAAAATTGTTGTTATTAACACAGTTACAAAGGAGATTATTTTGTGTTCTTCTGTAATTTTTTTTAATCCCATTATATAAAGAGTTTCTCTTGGTTATTATTTGTTTCGAATTTTTTTTTGATTTCGTCTATTGCTTTATGCATTCGTTTTTCTTTGTGTCCGGCAACATAATAAAAAACTTCGTCCTGAGTTTTTTTAGTAACCAAAATTTTTAGTATGCCTTTTGATAGTCGAGCAGTTCTTCCGCTTCTCTGAATTTTTCTAATTGCAGAAGGAATTGGTTCGTAGAATATTACTTCGTTTACTTCTGGGATATCTAATCCTTCTTCTGCGATTGATGTGGCTACTAAGATATTTATTTTTCCAGATCTGAATTTCTTTATCATTTCTTTTTGTTCTTTTTGTTTTAGCCCAGTTGTTTTTCCTTCTTCGTGATTTTTAATTGCTTGTCCTACAAAATTATCTGCCTTAATTTTTGGAAGCTTATTTAATTCCTCAGAAATTGTTCTGACTGTTTCACGAAATTGAGCAAATATAATTATTCTTGACTCCTGATTATTTTCAAATTGTTTTTCTACTATCCCTTTTAATTTTTCGAGTTTAGGATGTTCTTTGTTCAGAGTTGTAGCCAAAGTATATGCTTTCGCAAAACAAGGATTTTGAGTTAATTTTTGAACACCTTTAGATTTTTTTTCAGAAGATTGTTTGAATAAATCTTTTAGATAATTTATGAATGAAGAAATTGTCTGTGTTTCAAGAAGGGTTATGGCATGGGAAATTTTTAGTGCAGTTGCGCAGGCAGAAACTGCTAACATCTTATTCATATCTTTTTTTCTTTTTACCTCTTGCATTAATCTTGCCTGTGTTTTAAGCAACATTGTTTTTGATGAATGCCCAAAAAGAACTTTTCTGTGTTTTAGCTCGCTTATCTTTTTGTTGTAAATTTCTTCTAATAAAATTTTTATTTCCATAAATTCAATTGGGAAATCAACTTCAATTTTTTCAAATTCTAATTCTTGGATATATGGTTTGACGTCGGGACTTTCTTGTGTTCTTATCTCTACGGCATTAATTCCGAGATTTTCGCAGACTTGTGTGATTGTTTTTTTATCTCCGCCAGGAGAAGCAGTTAGTGCGAGTACCCGCGGGCTCGTTGCTTGTATTTTGTATTTTTGTGATACTCGATTATATGCATAATTCTTGAGACATCTATGACATTCGTCCACAATTAATAATGAGACTTCGTCTAGCTCGTATAGCATTTTATCTAAATCATTTGCTATGCATTGAGGAGTTGAAAAAATAAACTCTGCAGTTTTCCATATCTGTTTTCTTTTTTCTGCTGGAGTTTTTCCCGTGAAGAGTTGCATATCTGCCCAACCTTCTGGAAGATTTTTTTTGAAAGATTCAAAATGCTGTTCTATCAGGGGCCGCGTTGGTGCAAGAATTAATATTTTTTCTAATGGAAATTTTTTAAATCTGTCAATTGCAGTCATTAGTGCAATTAAAGTTTTTCCCGTTCCTGTTGGCAAGACTACAATACAATCTTTTTCTTTGCAGGTTTCAAAAATAGCTTGCTGATATTCTCGAGGAACTAATGAAAGCTCTTTCATTTTTTATTTATGGCAAGAGGGTTTATAAATTTTCAAGAAGCTTCTTTTTTTAAATAATAGTTATGCCTAAAAATAATAACAACATTGCTATTGTAAAATCTATAATCCACATCGGCTTGCATCCATAAAGTATTTTTGATCCGTCAAGTCCTGCAATTGGAATTGTCGACCATGCGATGAAATAAATACTGAGCTTGGTAAAAAGTTCGAATCCAATAATATATCCTGTTATTGCTAGTATTAAATTTATAATCAATCCCCATGTGGCAATCCATGCCATGTGCCAATCGGTAACTTCTGTAAATCTATATAAGCCATGTCTTTTAGAAACTCTTTCTGTTTTAGCTTTAATGTCAAATTCTAAAATTCCTAACCATAGAAAAAATCCTTTTGTAAAGAGAGCTAAAACTAAGGGGAGCCATATCATTGGAAGTGGTTTTTTAAAATGCATATCTTTTCGTAAGCCAAATTGATACCACGACCAGAATTTTGTTTTAACTGTTGTCTCAAGATTGTAGCCTACTATTTTTTTTGTAAGAATATTAATCCCGATAATAACTAGAAAGCTTGCCAATGCGCTATAAAAAATGCTATTATTTTTGAAGGATACAGTTATTGCCAAAACTATTGAAGCCAAAATAACTACTAAAATTTCCTTGCTGTCTTCTTTCATTTTCATACTTTAAGGGGTCAGATATTTTTTATAAAGTTATCTAGAGATATGCTAGTATTGCTTGGAGCATAGAAATGTATTTAAATGAAAAGTTTTTAGTTGAATTATGTTAAAAATAAAAAGATTAAGTGAAGTTATTGGAATGAAGGTATATACGGATTCTGGCGACCTATTTGGGGTAGCTGAAGAGATTAATCTTGTAGACAATAAAATAGATGGATGGAGAATTGTTGTAGCGAGAGAATCTGGAATGATTCAGGCTCTTGGTGGTGCTAGGGGAATTGTTGTTCCACATCAATTTATTAAAGCGATAGGAAATATTGTTATAATTAATAGAAACGCAATTCCGGTTCAAACAGAGGATGATGTGTCCATTGAAGAAGAAGATTTGGCTTAGAGGGCGATTTTTAGATAAATTTAAATAGGATTTTAATTTGATTTGTTTATGGCTAATATATTCGCAAACTCGTTTTTTACAGAAATGCTTTTGCCGTTCTTGCTTATTTTCGTCGTGGTGTTTGCTATTTTGCAAAAGTCTAAAATATTAGGTGAAAGTAAGGCACAGATTGATGCGATGGTTGCCTTGGTTGTTGGTTTGCTTTTGATTGGAGTTGCTGGGCCGAGAGAAATTATTGTTGGAATAATGCCGTGGATGGCTGTTGGGATTGCTGTTATCTTAGTATTTATGATTTTATATGGATTTGTTGCAGGAGATTTGTCTGGGAGCAATGTCCCGAAATGGATGAAAATTACTTTTGGAATTTTAGCTGGATTATTTACTTTGGCAGTTGTTTTATATATTAGTGGTCTTGGAGAGATTCTTCTGGAATGGTTTTCTTTATCGGGGAGTGGAGATATTTGGATGAACGTTCTTATGATTGCTTTAGTTTTCGGAGCGATGGCGTTTGCTATTTGGGGCGGGAAGAAAAAGGAAAATAGCGATTAAGTGGAAAGATATATAAATATGTTTTTTCTTGATGAGATATGGTTACAACAATTACTGATGTTTTAAATATCTGGAATGATATGGGAGTTTTTTCTTATGTTATCCCTTTTCTTTTAATTTTCGCAGTTGTGTACGCCGTTCTTGAAAAGACCAAAATATTAGGAGATGAAAACAAGGGAATTTTGGCTATTATTTCAGTTTCTGTTGGGTTGTTGTCTTTACAATTTGATTTTGTATCAGAATTTTTTTCAGTAATTTTTCCAAGGTTTGGAATTGGATTGAGTATTTTTTTGGTGTTGATTATTATGATTGGATTCTTTATTCCTAAAGATAAAGATATTGGAAAGATGAAGTGGATAGGGTATGTTGTTGGAATTGGAGCTGTAATTTGGGCATTAAGTGCTTGGGATGAATGGACAAATTATGCTGGGTTTGGCGGATGGTTTACTGATAATTTTTGGGCTTTAATAGTATTGGGAATTATTGTCGCAGTTATTGTAGTCGTGGCGAATTCTGATAAAAAAACTTCGGTGGTTAAAGAATAATATGGTAGAGGCATCAATTTCGGCGATTGGATATTTTGTGCCTATTTTTGCATTTTTGTTGGTATTTATTGTGGTCTATGCCTTGTTGAAAAAGACAGAGATTCTTGGAGGAAGTGATGCTGTTATGCTTTTTGTTTCATTTATTCTGGCAGCTTTTTTTGTTGTTGAAGCGAGCCTAGTTGAATTTGTGAAGTTTAGCTCGGCGTGGTTTAGCGTAGGAATTGTTGGACTTTTCTTTTTAATTCTTATTTTAGCATTTATTCCGGGAATAGATATAGGGGCATTTTTTGGAAAGAACAATTGGTTTGCGTGGGTGTTGATAGGTTTGATAGTTGTATTTTTTGTGGCTAGTTCGGCCTATGTTTTTAATTGGATTGTGGATTGGGGAGTGGTACAAAGTTGGTTTAATACAGGGTGGTTTGGAATGATTTTGCTTTTAATAATTGCCGGGATTGTTTCTTACGTCTTAGCTAAAAAATAATTATTTACTTATTTTTTTCAGTTCATTATAATTATCGATTAAGGGGTTCATTAATTTTGCAACGGTTCCGTGTAGGTTGTCGAGGTCTTTGTGTATCATCGCATTGCTTTCGCCAAACTCGCCAATTTTTCCGACAATTGCTTGCTGCAGTTTGTCGATAGTACTCTCAATTCTTTTTAGTCGGTCATCGATATCTTCTACCTTATTTTGAATTGTATTTTTGAAAGAAGCGATGTCGCCAATTTTATTTTTATATTCGTTTAATTTTTCTATTGTGACTTGCTCGGCTATTTCGGATATTGTGTCGGTGTCCATTCCTGCTTGAGGCGCGTAGTAATCTTGCTGGGAATATGCTTGAGGAGTTTCTTGATAGTAATTATCTTGAGCAGGAGCGGGTGGTTGATATTCAGAAATTGGGGGCTGAGAGGGATAAACTTCTGGAGGGGGTGTTTGAGGTGCCATGTTTGGCTGGGCGGGAATTTCTTGAGTCATTGGCGGAGCGCCTTGGGCGGGTTCTTGTGGAGTAGAGGCTACGGGTTGTCCTGCTGTTTGTTCTGTATCTTTGGGCATAATTGACTCTTGCATTTCCTGAGGAGGAGCTTGTCCCGAGGCCGAATCTTCTGGAGGAGATACAGCATTTTTTATTTTGGCCTGATTGAAAGAATCATTAATTTCCGCTGGCGAAAGTCCTTCATTTTGCAATTGTGTAGAAATTTCTGTGTCGGGTGTACCTTGTTTTTGCATTTCTATAATTCTGTCTAAAGTTCCCATCTTATTTTGTAGCTTTTGTAGTTTTTATTTGTTTCTTAACTGGTGCTCGTTGTATTTTTGCTCGTGGGACATTGGGACTTAATTTGTTCTCAATTAATTCTTCAACATCTTTTTTTCGCATAAATTCAAGAGGCTGAAAATCTTTGAGCATTCTTTCGACTAAAATTATTTCTTCTCTTTTTACAAATTTGTTAAATTCGGTGAGCAGACTATTTGAAATTTTCTTAACTTTTTCTAAATCTTTTTTAATTTCATAATTATCTTTTTTAATTTCCTTTAGTTCATCTTCAATATCTTGTCTAGACGAAATCAAATTTTTTCCTAAAAGTAAAACTCGCTCTCTAATTAGCCTGTTTCGTTCGTCAAGGTCTCTTAGTTTTGTATTGAAATCGGCCAAAAGAAATTGAACCTGTCCGCCATCTTCTTCTTGTTCCGTCATATTAATATATCGGTTTGTAAAGTTTATAATTGTTTAGTATAGATATATTTTAATAATCGTTTTTATTTATTCAACTGTGGAGGTAAAAAGTAAAAATGATGTTTAAACCTGATACACCGTTATATTCTTATGAGGTTGTTCGTGAGAGTGGTGAGAATGTGATGTATGTGAATTATCTTGGTGCTAGTTTTGTGCCGTCGCTGATTGATTCGATAGAGGTGATGGGGAGAACAATTGATAACCTGAAAGAAGATCCAAATATTGCTAGGATTGTTTTTGTTCAGCAGAGAAATTATTCTCATGATTTCTCTCAGGTTAAGATGTTGGCTGAAATTGCGAATCTTTCGGATTTTTTAATTAAGCAAGAGAAAATTGTGTCTGTCGAAAAGTTGTCGCACTTGGGGGCCTCATATTATGAGGCACATGCCTTTTTTAATCGTATTATTAATGAGCTTTTATCTACGGATCCAGTGAGAGCTTATCGTGAATTGAAAGGAATGCTTTTTAGTAAGAGGGCTGAGCTGAAGGCGGGTCAGGATATGCAGGATTATGTTCGGTTGCTTGAAAAGGTTGTTGGGTTTTTTGATGAACTTATAATTATTAAGAAACTAAAAGAATTTTTTGATTCTTATTCAATTAATGATAGGGATATTTATTCGGAAGTTTTTAGGGCAGATATCATGCCGAATTTTACTTTCACTCGTATGATTGCAAGAGTTCCAGAAGATGCCGAGATTATAAAACAATATTCTATCGCGAAAGGGAGCGACGAAAGTATGGTTACAATTTTTAAGAGGCCGAATAAAGCTAAGTTGGTTTATCATTTATCTCCTCCTGAATATTTGTTAGAAGAGGAGCATCATATGCTTTTGAATTTGGCGAGAAATGTTTTGATTGAACATCGCCCTAATGAGGAAGAATTTAATGACGCTGAGAGAACGCGACAGGTCTTTTTCAATGTTGCGAGGGATTTGTTAAGCGATTTGGCAGGAAATAAGAATATTAGTTTGAGTTATGGGGAATTAACCAAGTTAGCTAATATATTAGTTAGGCACACAATTGGCTTTGGGGTGTTGGAAGTTTTACTGGAAGATGAAGGGTTGCAAGATATTATGGTGAATGCGCCAGTTTCATTGTCGCCCATTTTTGTCAGACATAATGATTTTGATGAGTGTGTTACAAATTTAATTCCGTCGCAGGAAGATGCAGATTCTTGGGCGGCTAAGTTTCGAATGATGTCTGGCCGGGCTTTAGATGAGGCTAACCCTATATTGGATACAAGTTTGAAATTGGGCGGGGTGAATGCAAGAGTTGCCATTATTCAACAGCCTTTGTCTGCGGGGGGCTTAGCTTATACTTTAAGGAGGCATAGAAGTAAGCCATGGACATTACCCCTGTTTATTAAAAATGGAATGATTGATAGCTTGGGAGCAGGGCTATTAAGTTTTATGATTGATGGGGCTAGAACAATGTTGGTTGCGGGAACTCGGTCTTCAGGTAAAACTTCTTTGTTGGGTGCGTTGTTATTAGAGATTATGCCGAACCATAGAATTATTACGGTGGAGGATACTTTGGAGCTTCCTATTTCGGCGATGAGAAAATTGGATTATGATATTTTATCGATGAAGGTTCGTTCGGCTTTAACTGGTGAATCGACGGAGGTTTCTGCAGAAGAAGGAATTCGGGCATCTCTTCGTTTGGGAGATTCGTCTTTAATTGTTGGAGAAATTCGTTCGGCTGAGGCGAAGGCGTTGTATGAGGCGATGAGGGTAGGGGCTTTGGCAAATGTCGTCGCTGGCACAATTCATGGAGGGTCTCCTTATTCGGTTTTTGATAGAGTGGTTAATGATCTAGGTGTTCCTGTTACTTCTTTTAAGGCTACGGATTTAATTGTCGTCGCTAATCCGATTAAATCGGCAGATGGTTTGCATTCGTGGCGTCGGGTTTTGCAAATTGCTGAAGTTCGAAAGCATTGGACTAAAGACCCTTTGACTGAAGGAGGGTTTGTTAATTTAATGAAGTATGATGTTGAGGCAGATATGATGAAGCCGTCAGAGGATTTAATTAACGGGGACTCGGAAATTATGAAGGAGATTGCGTCGAATGTTAAGGGTTGGGCTGGGGATTGGGATGCGGTTTGGGATAATGTTGTTCTTCGTCAAAAAATCAAACAAGAGGTGGTTGATTTTTCTGAGAAAGTTAAAATGCCAGAATTATTGGAAGCAGATTTTACCGTAAAGTCGAACAATGCCTTTCATCAAATTTCAGATGAGGTTACTGAAGATATTGGTTTACCAAAGAGTGATGTTGTTTTTCCGAAGTGGAAAAGGTGGCTAGAGAGGGAAAGTAAAAAGTTGGGAATTTAGTAAAGTTTATAAAGAATAAAATAATTGTTTTTGTTAC
>Ga0222679_1000067_pt1 | contig 43123 bp, 58 predicted proteins | sample AntAcemetagen939_FD_179843 | JGI IMG/M metagenome (GOLD analysis project Ga0222679, IMG submission 179843) | Saline water microbial communities from Ace Lake, Antarctica - #939 | ecosystem: Environmental > Aquatic > Non-marine Saline and Alkaline > Saline | place: Antarctica: Ace Lake...
AGTTTAGTCAACTCTATCTTAACCATTTAATGGATGACAAGATGACTGTTAGTTTTAACGAATAGATTTTTGATATATTGATGGTGAGTAAAAACAATCATCTTAATTGATGGTTGGCATCTCTTCACTCATCATCAATAATCAGGAATTTATCCTGAGTTAGGCGGACATAAGTCCTAACCCTAATAAATTAAAGTAAAAAAATGTTTGATGAAAACAAAACTGCCCCTGATGTTGATAAGACATTAGATAACGCAGACACAGGCACTCCACTAGGAGATAACCTTGAATCGGAAGAGGGAGACCCATTATTAGACGAATACAATGGTGGTTCTGACATCGACCCTGATTTCGAGCTAGATGAGGACGACGATGAGAGCGATGATGAAGGAGACGATGACGATGATAATAAGGATTGGAAAAAAGAAGCCAAGACTTTGAAAAAGCGTTATGGTAATTCTACAAAGGAAGCACAACGACTTGTTCGAAAGACTAAAGTCCTTGAAAAACATGCTAAAGATGTAGCTCCTATTATCAAAGCAATCAAAGATAATCCTAGTTTAGCAAAGGAAATTGGCAAGGTTCTGAATACTAAGCCAACAACCGAGACTACTGAGGGTATCTCAGACGAACGAATTGATAAAATCGAAGCAGAACTTAATGCTCAAAAACGAGAAGGGTTTAAATCCTTTGAGAACAGCCACTCTGATGTAAAGTTTACTGCACCTATTAGAGCCAAGATTGGTAGATATGCCAAAATCTATTTAGATGAAGGTATGAGCCAAGCAGAAGCACTAGAGGAAGCATTAAAGGACACTAAGAGGAGACTAGGTATTAAGGGAAGTAAAGATTCTATTCAAGACGATCAGCGAGGGGTATCAGTAGGTAGTAATAATGCTGGTCAGACAGCCGGTGTAACCCAAGAGAAAGGTTCAGTTTCTGATAGAGAGTTGCAAGAAACTTTCAATAAAGCTGGTAAACCTCATCTCGGACCACTAGGAAAGAAGTCCAACAAAAAATAATCCACTCAACTTAAAATCTGATATGCTTATATACAGAAAAGCTAAAGGTGATCAAGACATCGCATTATTAGAGTATGAATTAGCTGCTGATGTAGCTGCTGAAAGACATACTGCCTATACTGACAATGGTGTTGGTTACTTAGTACCAGCTAACATTCCTGCAACTTTAACTGGAAGGCAAATATTAATTGCTCAAGAAGATAAAGAAGAAGAAAAAACAGCTGGACAAAAGGCATTATTCTTTGACGCTAATGACTACGAGTTCGAAGCTGATACTAATGCTGATACTGCTGTAACTCAAAGATTCCATAGATATAATCTTTCTGACGAAAGAACTATTGATATTGCATCTGGTGAAGATACAGATGGTGCTGCTATGGTAAAAGAAATTATAGGGGCTGCCTCAGACCGAAAAGTAAGAGTGGTAATCAATTCATACGAAACAAACTAGACTATGTTATCCATAAATAATTTTAAAGACCTTACTAAGGTTGATAATCTTTTACGAGAATGTTGGAGTGAAGCTGAAACTTATGCTTTAGACAACAGCGTTTTTGGAGATGTTTATAGTGTTGGTACTGATGATAAAGAAATTACTACTGATAGTGGTATTTCAGGTGTAGAAAAAATCGAGGAAATCGCAGAAGGCGCTCAATTCCCTGATCTAAACTCATCTGAGCTTTATAATGTCCAATACGAACAAAAGAACAATGGTGGAATGATCAGAGTTACTGATAGAATGATGCGTTTTGAGCAATATGGTAAAATGGCTTCATTGCCATCTGACCTTATTAAGAAAACTTATAAGAAATTACAGTTAGATTTAGCTGATGTTCTTATTAATGGGTTTTCTGCTGCTGCTTATAATCGCCGTTCTGATGGTAAAACTATTACACCTAATTCTCCTGATGGAGTTGCTATGTTTAACATAGCACATCCTTGCGCAAATTCAGCTGGCGATACTTACAATAATATCATCACCGATGGTACGACTGTAAATATGGACTTAGATGAAGATTCTTTGAATGCCGTTGAAGAATATATGGCACCAAGAATGCTTGATCATTCTGGTACTCTTGAAGTACCTGAATTTAAGTATTTAATCGTTCCACGAAGACTAACTTCAACAGCTAGAATTCTCTTGAAATCTACAGGGCGTGTTTCTGCTACATTTAGTTCTGGCGTTTACAATCCAGTTGAAGATCAATACAAATTGATCGTCTGGGACTGGTTAGACAATGTAACCTATCCTAATTGCTGGTTCGTACTTGACCCTTCATTAAATCCTTTGAATTTAATCTGGGCTAAGAAACCTGAGCTAGATCCACAGTATGTTGATTATCACACTAAGAACTTAGAATATACCTCATTCTCATACTATGCGTATGGCGATGGTGGTATGACTAAGATCGGCTTAGTAGGTTCTAAAGGTACAAATGTTGCCTAAATACTTGAGATTTTATTCTTGATACTAGTCAATAAAAGGCTTTCAAGAATAAGCTCAATGATAATCCTTAAATCTTTTGGGTAGTCAGGTCAGACTCAAACTACCCAAAATGGTCTGACTTTAAGGAAAGTTATTTAAAAAATTAAGAATATAAAAAAATGGTTTCTGCGATAATACCTATTTATAAAAACTTTGAGTACACAAAATCACTTGTACAGTATTTGTATAAACGAGTTGATGAAATAGTTGTTGTTAATAATAATCCCATTAAGGAAGAGAATGCGTGGCTTAAAAAGTACGAAGTTGTAATAGTAAACAACAAGACTAATGTTGGTGTAACTAAGGCTTGGAATCAAGGGATTGATAAAGCTAAAGGAGATTATTATTTAATCTTGAATAATGATTTAGAATTTGATGGTGATATAATCAATAATTTCTTACGAGGTATGGAACAAGGAATTGGTTGTGTATGTCCATTATTCACTTGTGGTACTGATAGGGAAAGTGTTTATAAACAGAAATTCACCGGCTTTGCCTTTATGGTAAATAAAGAAGTTGTCAAAAAGATTGGCAAGTTTGATGAATCAATGGAGATTTGGTATTCAGATTGGGATTTCTTTTACAAGATGAAACGAGCCAAGATTGGAGTTAATATTATTCCTGATGTAGTTGTTCATCATTTTGAATCACAGACATTAAGTAAAATTAGTGGTAAGAAATTAAACAAACAACTTAAAATTGATAAAGCTAAGTTTTTAGATAAATGGGGGTTTTTACCTGATTCAGACGAATTACTAGCTATTTGCATACCTACAGCAACACAGGACTTGCCCTTAGAGTTCGTACAGAGCCTGCTAGCGCTTAAAAAGCCTAATAAGTGTGTAACCCTATTCATAAGCGATTGTATTACTGATATGGCTCGTAATTTGCTAGTTGAAAAAGCCTTGAAATTGAAAGCCACAGAGATATTATTCATTGACGCTGATATGGTATTTGATCCTGATTTATATTACAGGCTTAATGCTCATAACAAAGATATAGTGTCTGGGTTTGCTTATAATGTAAAACACGAATCATGTGTATTTAAAAAAGTTGGTGATAAGAATATTGCATTAAAACCAAAACAAGGTTTAAAAAAGATAGACTATACTGGACTTGCCTCAACATTAATAAAGACAGATGTGTTTAAGCTTTTACAAAAACCATACTTTTATATGACAAAAGGTATTTACGAAGATAGTAATTTTTATAACGATTTAAAAGATAAGTTTGAAGTTTATTGCGATACCGACCTAGTTGTAGGTCATCTCGCAGAAAGAAAAATAATTAAATAAAAAAATAATATGTTTTCACAACGAAGTTTAATGGCAGTAACTCATTTGAGAGATGCCGAACAATTAACATTAGTGGCAAATGTTAGACAAGAGATAACTGGTCATAGTGATGTTTGTCCAAGAACAAAAGTATTAGAAATCGTAAAACAATTAGCAGACCAAGCTGATATTTATATCGGTATGGTTACAGTTTTAGCTGATGGTAGTGAGGGTGGTTCACTTTTAATTGATAGAGGTGATAGCCAAGTTTTATCACTTGATAAATCAAGATATACAAGTATATATATTATCTCATCTGAAAATACTACTGTTTCTGTTAATAGGTGGGTTTAATAATTAAAATATAAAAATATGAAAAATATAGTTGGTGGAAAAAAAAGCGGAAGTAAGTGGACTGACGATGGTACAGATTTAACCCCAAATGGAGCAAGGGGAATAGGTACTGGACATGGATTAACTGAAACTGGTGGGGGAGAAACAGATTGGCATATTAGTTTAACTTATTTAACTATAGATGGAATTGATTACGCTGACGGTATGTATTTTGCTCCTGGTAGATTTTCTCCAATACAAGAGATAACAGCAACTGATCAAATTGTAACAGGTGCATTACTTGGAACAGATAGTTATGACTGGGCTACTGCAACTATTACAGGTGGAGCTTATGACGGAGAAAAAATAACTGTTGTCCATAATCAAGTTAGTTTTATAAATAGTGCTGAATTGGTAACTTATTTGAAAGCACAACTTGGTGCAACATCAGTTATGGTAAGTAATTTTTATAGAAGTGCTAATATAGGTGCAAATGGTGCTACAAGTAATTATACTTGGAGTTTGCCTGGTGGTAGTTCTTATGCCACTGGCTCTGATCCTGCTTCTAGTGGGTTTCTTGAATATGGAACTGTTGGAATTTTATCGCTTGGAGATGATGAAGTTTATCTCATAAATGATTTAACAACTAATGGAGTTTTAACTGATTTAGATGATGATGAAGAATTTTCTTTACCTCCAGGAATTGTAGGAGATGGTCATATTCTAGCTGGTGATAATGAACAAAGTAGTCCATTTACATTTACATCTACTGGTGTGGTTACTTTAGGAGCTGACGCAACTGCTAATGTTGCCACTACTGATACTGATGGAAATTTATGTATTCATACTGTTGCTGGAATAATGTATGTCAAAAATAGACTTGGTGGTACTAGAACTATTGGATTAATACTTCATTATGGTTCTTAATAAAAAATAATAAAAATATATGTTATTACCTTATACAGATTTAAAAGCAAGAGCAGAAGATATGTTAGATGGGGAAACTTTGTCTGATGGATCATTTATTCCAATGGTTAATTTTGCTCAAAAGAGAGTTGAAGAAGAAGCAGATTGGTGGTTTACAGAAAAGAGATATACTGGTGCTATTGTTGGCGATCAAGCTGAATACGATTATCCAACTGGAACTGATAAGAATGGACTTACTTACGATGATGTAGATAAGTTTCTTGAAGTTGCAACTAGAGAAACAGCAACAACTGCCAAATTAATATATGACTTTGCAGATTACAGGAATGAGAGTATTTACTATTCAGGTTATAAATATTTATTAAGGAGTAGTGAGATTATTCTAAAACCAATACCAGATACAGCTATGACAGGTTGGGAATTTTTAGTTGATTATATTAGAGTTTTACCTGATTTTGTTCCTGATTATACTACTGGAACAATCACAGTTACTAATGGTTCTGTTGATATAGTTGGAGTTGGTCCAGCGTGGCATTCAGGAATGGAAAATTCATATATGCAGATTGGCACAGATACTACTTGGTATAAAATTGCCACAGTTACTGATACTTTAAATATAATATTAGAACAGACTTATAAAGGATTAACCGCAGCTGGAACTACTTATATACTTAGTTGTGCATCAGAAATACCTGAAAGATACCACGAGGCTATTTTACAGGGTGCTTGTGCTATTTATAAAGAAAGTCAATCTGAATACCAAGAAGCTATACCTTATTGGAATAACTTTGTTGAACGAATAAGATTGATGAGAAAAGATCAATCCAATAGAGTAGTAGGCCAACAGCGTAGAATAAAACCAAGATTAAGAAGATTTATAGTTTAATATGCAAAAGAGAGAAGTATTACCAACTGTACCAAAACAATTTGAGCGACTTGGCTGGGATGGTGGTTTTAATTCTAACGATGATTCAACTAAGATATTACAAAATCAGATAACTGGTGATTCACAGAATATAATGTTAGAGAATAATCTATTAAAAAAGGTTACAGGATATACGCAAGAAGGCGTAATATTCCCAGCTGGTGGAACTGCAATTAATGGACTAGATAAGTATTATTCAGAAACAGGTAATAGATATTTAATGACTGTTTCAGGAGTACAAACATATTATGATATTGGTGCTGGTCATGTTGCCACAGGTGGTGTCTTATCTGGTGAATACAGAATTACATCAGTAACAATGAATAATCTTTGGATTTTGTGTAATGGAAATGATGTGGCTAGGAAATTTGAGCATGGAGTTGGTACAGGTAATTTAGGAGGAGCGCCACCAGTAGCTTATTTAGTAGAAAAGTTTGAAGATAGATGTGTAATGGCTAGAACAGATGCTAACCCTAAAAGGTTTTGGTTCTCTAGTCTTAATGATCCTGAAACTTGGGTTGTTGGTGCTGATTATTTTGATGTAGATGAAGATATAATTGCAATTTGTCCAACTATAAACTGGTTTGTTATATTTGCTAAAAATTCATTTTACGCTTGGAATGGTGAAGTAGATGGTACAACAGCTCAAATAGTAGATCATAAACAAAATGTTGGTTGTGTCGGACCAAATGCGTGTGTTAGCACGAATTATGGAATTGTTTTTGTAGATGAAGATAATGTTTATTTAACTGATGGCATGGAAGCATTACCTATTGGTGAGAACATCAAAGATATTATTTCAGGAATTGCCTTAAAATCAAATATAGTTGTTAAGTACAAGGATAATCTTGTTTATATATTTTATACACCAAGTGGCGGTGCTGCTAATAGTGAAATGCTAGTTGGTGAGTTAAATGTAAAAACAAGTAATGTAAGTATTAGATGGTGGCCACCTATTGAATATCCTGGTAATGTTGCTACATTTTTTTCATATAGTTTTAATGATGATGAGGAATTATACTTTGGAAAACCTGATGTAGTTGAAATATACAAAGGCTTTGATGGACATGATTTTGATGGAGCAGATATTGATGGTATTGCTGATTTTAAATTATCTGATGTTGATAATGCTCAATTCAAGAAAAGAGAGAAAAAGATATTTATAGCAGCAGCAGCGGCTTATGTTCCGATTGCATATAATTTACAAGTTGGAATAACTTTTGATGGTGATACTGAATTTACTTATGAAGATGTTGTACTTGATCCATCAGTTTGGTATTTTGATTCTGGACTATTTTTTGACGCCGGACTTTTTTTTGACGCTGGATCACTCATCTTGGGTAAATATATAAGAACAAGAGGTAAATACAGATGGACACAAATTAGAATAAGAAATGAAAATAAAGATGAACCATTTACAATATACAACCTGGGAAGAGTATATAGGCCAGTGCCTCGTTTTAAGTAATTAATTTAAAAATATATGGGATTATATAATAGAACGAATTTTGCAGTAGGAGCAGCAGCTAATACCGCGCCATTCAATACAGAATACACAAAAATTGCCAACGCAGTTAATAGTCTTGATAATGCGAATATTGGAACAGCATTAACTGGTGCAGTTTTGAATTTAACCGCTCCTGGTGCGATTGGTGGAGTTACACCGAGTACGGGTGCTTTTACAACTTTAACTGCCACATCAGCCATCATAACCACCATAACTGGTAATGGTGCATTATTAACTAATTTAACTGCTGCAAATCTTGTTGGTGCTTTACCAGCAATTAGTGGTGCTTTATTGACTAATCTAAATGCTGATAACTTAGCAGGTGGGACAGTCCCAGATGCTAGATTCCCCGCTACACTCCCTGCTGTAAGTGGAGTTAATTTGACAGCTTTAAATGCCACACAATTAACTTCAGGAATAGTTCCTTTAGCAAGATTAAGTGGAATAACAAATACTCAAATAGCTGCTGGTGCTGCGATTGCTTCAAGTAAACTTGATTTAACTGTTATACACCAACAAGTTATAATTGATACTGATTCTGGAAGTGAATCATTTTATGTAAGTAGGCTTGGAAGTACAACTCAAACAGCTAAAATGTATGTTACTGATAATGATTTTATTATTGAATCAATACAAGATGAAGTTGGAAATGGTGGATTTATATTTATAGGTAATAGTGATGGAAGTGGTGCTATTAAAGACGCAGCTGTAATGGACGCAAAATTTTATAATTGTTCTGTTTATTCTTACAATAATGCTTTAGATAAATCTATTAGAATATCAGCTGACGCTAGTTATGCTTATCTATATACAGATACAGCACCAATGATAATCAGGAATGGTTTATCTAATGCTGACATATATTTTCAAATTAATGATGGCGGAGTTAGCAATAGAACATTGATTCAATTAGACGCTTCAACATCTGAAGTTTTATTTAAAAGAGATGCTGGTATAAAAATTGGTGCTGGGGCTGATGGCTATTTATATATTGGTTCAAATAATTTATATATTGCAAACCAAACTTCTAATGAAAATATAATTTTTAGAATAAACGATGGTGGAGTTAATAAAGATGTTGCCTTTATCGACGGAGCTTCTGCTACTTTTAATATTAAAAATGGTTATGAATTTAGATGTTTAAGTGCTGGTAATGATAAAACTCTTTATTTTAAACACAATGATACTAATGGGATAATTGGAACAACATCTGGTTCTTTAATTTTAGACCCACAATCTGACCAAGTTTTACCAATTAGTAATGGTGGCGTTGATATTGGAAGTTCAACAGTTAGATTTGATGATGGTTACTTTAATAAACTTCATTATTTAACTTCTTTAGCTAATAACGATTTATCTTTTACTGAAACTTGGTGTGCTGTTTGTGGTAAAGAATTTAAAGACAACGATACTATTGTTATGAAAGTAAAGAATATTGAAGCAGTTAAAAAAGAAAAAGGAAACTATTATGGCAAGATGATGAATACCTTACCAGTTCATCAAGAATGTCAAAATAATAAAATACAATTTATCAATGAAACTTTAGAAAATGGAGAACATACAGGTAAGAAAATTAAACTAAATTATGGAAAATAATATTAAATTACACGAGAGATTAGCCACCCTTGAAACACAGATGAAGTCTATGCTAGAAAATCATTTGCCTCATATTGAAGAAAGAATCAAAAGTCTTAGCACAAAGTTCTGGGCATTGATTATATTATTAGTAACTAATTTAGCATCAGTAATAGTATTATTATTGAAAAATGTTATTTAAAAAGTAATTTAGTTATATGGGATTATTCAGCGAGAAACCTTTACCCCTACCTGGAAAGAAACCGCTTAATAGAACCAAAGAAAGATTTGACAAAGAGAAGAAAAAACATCATAGGTTTATGGTAAAGTGGATTGTTGAATCCTTTTATGCCATACACCTACTGTTATTGCTAAAAATCGCCCTGTTCTTGGCGTTTATATGGCTTGTGTGCCACTTTATACCTAAATAGACTAAAAATAACTAAAACAACGCTATGTTTCCTTTAAGAGAAAAAATTACTACTGGATATTCATTCCTAGAACCAACTTTCTATAATAATGGACACTTAGGACAAGATTATAGATGTAGCTATGCTGAATTGGTAGCACCATTTGAAGGAGAGATAATCAAAAGTTTGGTTGGCATACAAGGCGGATTAACACAATGGTTCAGACCTAAAAGCAGAGAAGAAGTTATCAGATTTTTACACCTTAATGAATTTAAAAAAACAGGCAAAGTATTTGAAAGAGATTTGATAGCAATTACTGGTAACTCTGGTTCAGCAACTAGGGGAGAACATTTACACATAGACATAGCTCGTTCAGAACAATTACTAATAGACTTTTTAAAAGGTAAAATAAAAAACCCTAAAAAAGTATTTATAGACCCAGAGAAATACGATTGGGATTTAAACATTAACGATATAATTATGGAATTTGCAAAAGCTGACAAAAGAATTTGCCAAGTAAAAGATGGCTCAATCTATGTTAAGGATAATAAGATTACTAAATATTATATTATCAATGATAGTAATTCAACTGATATTGAAAGATTATTGCTTTCACTTCATAAAGGAGAGAATAGATTTTACGATATTAAAGAGTTTGAAGGATTAGAAAGAGTATATAAATTAAAAGAAGTTTTATAATTAAAATAAATTTATGAAGTTTTTAAAAGGATTTTTAAAATTAATCAATGGTCGTAAAACAACTATTGCAACAATTTTAGGCGCAGTATTAGTATTCTTACTAGGTAGAGAAATTATTGCGTCAGATGTAGCTGAGTTAATTTCAGGTATATTAGTAGTGTTAGGTTTAGGAGTTAATTATACAAATTATAGATTAGACAAACCTATAAAAGAAGTAGAAGAAGCTAAAAAATAATAAATAGGTTAAGTGGCAAATGATAAATTCTTTAAACCTAATAATAAAATAACCCCTAGTTCATTTAGTGAACAAAGGAAAGTTTTAAATTCCGTTCATCAAGGATTTAGAGGCCACGAATTTGATAAATATATTGAAGGATTAGTTCCAACTGGTGTTGATATAAACTGGTTGGAATCTGTCCTTGATTTTTCAATACAAGCAGCTGGTATTCAGGTGGTTGGAAATAGATATATTGCTTCTGCGGCTGGAGTAGATTGGGTAAAGGATAGAATTTACGAATGGAATGGTCTTGCATGGGATGAAACCATACCAAGTACAGATGACGCTATGTTCTGCCAAGATATTGATGTTTCAGGCGACCAAGGTTTATGGGTATGGAATGGAACTGCATGGGTTCAAATAGGCAATATTACTGAAGCAGGAATAAGCCATCTAAATATATCTAACATAGGAGTAAATACTCATGCACAGATAGATATTCATGTAGCAGACGCTACAATTCATTTTACTGAAGCAAATATAAACCATACAGCAATACAAAATATCGGAGTTAATACCCATGTTCAGATTGATAATCATATAGCTGATGGGACTATTCATTTTGCTAACTTGGCAGGATTTAATACTGATGACTTGGCAGAGGGATTAGCTAATTTATACTTTACCAATGCAAGAGCTATTACTGCTTTAACTGGACAAAATATAAGTATTTTTGTTAATGATTCAGCGTATATAACACAGGGAGATATAGATTGGGCTACAAATGTACCTTTAAATGAAACAGACCCAGTTTTTACAGCTTGGTTAGGAACACCACCTGATATTTCAATATTCACAAATGATTCAGGATATATAACAGCATCAACAGCTTTATGGACTAGAAATGCTGTTAGTGGTTATCTTTATCAGACTACGCTTACAGATAATATTGGATTTGGAATTAATGCACCCTTAGCAAGGACTCACGCTTATAAAGATGCTGGAAACCCAACTGCTTTAACTATAACCTCACTTTCTGAAATAACAGCTCATTATACAGCTGATAATGCTTTTGGACTAACTGCTGATTTTGCTCAAATAAATAATTTTATAATAGACGCTGGGAAAACTGTAACAGGTTCAATTCGAGCTTATAATCTTGAAGGGTATAGACATAATGCTGCTGACGCTGGGACACTTGAAAAATTAGGTGGTGTGAGAGTAACTGTTGGAAATTTTAATTGTGCTGTAACTGCTCAAACTAACTTAGCTCTTGGGTATGAAGTGTCTGGTGTTTCTGTTAAAGGAAATGTAAAAGAACTTTACGGATATAGATATGGTTGGGGCGGTTCAAATCTTGGAACTGTTGATGAAGTAGCAGCTTATGAGATTAATACAATGAACGCCGTTGTTGCTAATAATCAAAAAAGATTTGGCTTAAAAGTTTGTGGAATGCCAACACCAGGAGCTTATACAGGAACAGAAATTTATGCGATTGAACTTGAAGGAACTAATGGAGAACGAGATGGTGTTAGACTTGGCGGAGATGTTATTTTTTATCGTGAACAAGCACAAAGGTTAAGACTATTGGGTCAATTAAAAATAACTCCAGTTTTTACAAATAATGATGCTTCTTGGCACGGATTATTAGTTAATCCTGTAAATAATATAACTGTTGATGGCAGTTACAGAACTCACGGATTAGATGTTTCACCTTCTGCACCAATAGATGCAGGAATAACAAATACAGGACAAATTATTGGTGTTCTTTACAATGCTGTTAGAGCTACTGCCGCTGATGCTGGGACACTAAATATTCTTGGAGCTGACTTTATAAGATATGGGCATGACGCAACTGTTAATGCAACTGCAATAACTACAAGTGCCAGAGGTTTATGGATTAAGCCAGATTATTGTGCAGGGACTATTACAAATGCAATAGATTTATTATTAGATAGCCCAAACATAGGTGGAACAGTTACTAATTCTACTGGTGTTCAAGTTTTAAGTAGAGCTGCCATAACAGCTAATGACCAAACTAGATATGGAATAGTTGTTACTGCCAATATGCCTTCTGCTGGGGCTTACACAGGCACAGATGTTCAAGCTATTGATTTAAGGGGAACAAGTGGGTCTGTTGACGGTATTAGATTTGGTAGCGATACTAATTTATATAGAAAAACTGAAAATACTTTAGCTACTGATGATAGATTTACAGAGCAAGGAACATTCGCAGAGATATATGTTGCTGATGGCTCTACTGCACAAACAATAGCTACTGGTGCTTCTTATGTTAAATTGACTGGATTTGCCACAGACGGACAATCAAGTAATATGACTTCCGATGTTGCTAACGATAAAATAACAATCACTAAGACAGGAAGATATTTAGTTAATTGTTCTATGAATGGTAGTTCTGCAACGCCCAATGTAACCTTTATCTTTTCTGCGTTTTTAAATGGAGTGGAGCAAAGTCAAGTTCACGCACATAGAAAGTATGCCGCTGGCGGTGATAATGGCAGTTGTTCTTTAAGTGGAATAATTGATGTTACGACTGCTAGTTGGGATTTAGATATTAGAGCAAGACACGACGACGGTAGTTCAGTTGATTTTACCCCTACCTATATGAATTTAACTGTAAGTTATCTCGGAGAGACTTAATCACCATTAAAAATTAAAGATAATAAAAATACAAGGAGGACATAATGGAACAGATAATGCAATGTCCTAAGTGTAAGCACATTAACGAATGGAAAAAGGTTAAAGAAGACGAGGCAGAAATCGTCATTCAATGTAAGATTTGCGGTTTGCAGATGATTATCATCAAGGGAGCAACTAATGTCAAAACCAAATCATAAATGTAGGAATTGTGGAAGCGTGAAGGGTTATTTCAAAGACCCTCGCCATAAGTTCTGGAGATGTCAAGTGTGTGGTGGAGTGGTTGCTCTGGTTCACGATAAGGGTAAGAAGAAATGATATATTGTTCAAAATGCGGTTCATATTTCTGGATAAAAATCGGAGAATACGAAGATGGCGAAGTCTGGAAATGTGATGTCTGCGGTCAACTTTATCTTTACAGATTCCAGCCAGAACCCTTCCATTAACCACAGCTCGCAACGAGCAACTTGTAGGGGGACAAGGATAAAAACCCCCGCTAACAAAAATTGATAATTAAAATAGTAATAATTATATAAAAATATGGCAAACAAATTAGAGGAATTATTCCTACAATATAGAGGAAGAAAACCAAACGCCCAAGAGCATAAGATTTATGATTCAAATTTGGTTGCAGCTGAACATGACCTTATCAATGATGATAAAAATATTTTAGGCAATGGTGTAAAATATGGAAGTCTCGAAGATATTATTAGTGGAGAAGTTGCAAACGAAGACCCATTTCCATTTGAAGAAGTAAAGAGTGAAATTGACGAGGTTCTTACACCTTATTACGATCAATTAATTTTTGATGCTCAGGGCGATTATAAAACAGCTAGGGTTAGGCTAGATGAAGATTTGAAATTAGCTCAAAATAGAGGAGAAGAAGATAAAATATCTTATCTTAATAGGCTTAGTGATAACCTTGACAGAAACAAAGACAGACTTGGTGAAGATTATGGGGTTGCTAAAGACAGAATGCAAGAGAATCGCAAGTTTTTCTTAGATGAAATTACAAAAGAACAAGGTTATAGTAATGAAGATTATTGGCGTGAAGTTGAAAGACAAGGAACTGAAAGAAACAGATTTTTACAAGACATTGCAACTCAAGAAGGTTACTTATCAAACGATTACAAAACAGCTTTAGGTAGGTCGCAACAAGAAAGAGCAGATTTTCTTTCTGATATGGCATTAACTAGGGGTTGGAGGTCAGAAGATTTTGACAAAGCTGTTGAATTACAACAAGATGAAAAGGCTCGATTATTAGAAGATGTTGCAACTGCAAAAGATTATTCATCTAAAGATTACGAACTTGTTATGGATAGACTTTCTGAGGAAGAAGGTATATTTAAAGCTAGAGACCAAGAAACATTTAACAAATCTACAAAAGCCTTTGGAGAACAAAAGAAGCGTCAGGGCATACTTGATTCAGGCGTGGCTGCTCAAGAGTGGCAAGATATTGAAAGACAACACCAATATATGCTTGATGATTATAATAGACAACTTTCAAATACTAGAAATGATTTGGAAACTCAATATGAAAGACAAACTGCTCAACTTGATTTACAAGAAGGTCGTGGTTTAGAAAACATTGATAAAAATATTGATAGTTTACAAACTCAATTTGATAGAGCTGAACGACTTGGCAATACAGAAGAAGCGCGTGGTCTTAGAGCTAGACTTGATAATCTAATAGATATGAAAACACAGTTTGAACGACAATCTAGCGGACTTGAAAGACAAGAACAACGAGGAACACAAGATTATGATAAGGCTTTAAAAGATTTAGCTATTGCTAAAGAGCGTAGAGATACTGCTTCTGAAACTGAAAAAGCTCAATATGAAATTGCATATCAAAGACAATTAACAGATGTTGAAAGCACCTTTGGCAGAAGTAAGGGAGATTTAGAGCGTGATGCTGACCAAACTAGAGAAGATTATTTAGTTGATTATAAAAGACAATATGGTGAAGAAGGTGATAATTTAAGAACCTTTGGTAGATTAGCTGATGATATGCAGAAAGCACAAGATAAGTTATACAAAGATATTGGACAGCAAAAGCAAGTAGCAGGTGGCGAAGAATTGCTTGGTCAATATGAAACATTTCAAGAAACTGGAGAAACTTATCCATACACAACTTATAAACCATCTAAAACAGAAATCCCAGATACTGGCGTTCCAAATTATCAAGATGTAATAAATCAATATTCAGGTAATCAAGATCAAACTAGCTATAATTCTTCTAATAAAAAGAAGAAGATACATCAATATAACCCAGCTTATTAATTAATATAAATAAATATGAGTAGATTATACAAAGTTAAAGATAAACTTTATTATGAGACACCAACAGGTTATGCTTATATACCAAATGTTAAAGAACTTAATAATTTGGCTAAGAACAAAGTTATAGACCCCCACGAGGAACAAATTAAGGTTAATGAATTACCTATTAGACAAACAAATAATTCAGGGAGGGATAGCCAATTCAATACTAAAATGCCTACAAGTGAGGCTTTGAAAAATGCTTTGACTAATTATCAGAGTATTGAAGGTGGGCAATATGGGCTTGAAGATACTTTGAGAGAGACTATTCAGCAAAGGACACAAGAACAAACAGTTGAAGAAACTAATCAGCTCGCCAAATCTTTTGAGGGAATTGAAGACCCTTTGCTTAGGTCTGGTTTAATGCGACAAAGCCAACAAGCTAAGACTGGCAGAATTGAAGATGTTATTGCCAAAGCAAGTGAGTTATACCAACAAAAGATTGCACAAGCCAAGAATGAATATGATGCTATTACTCAACAATATGGACTTGAACAGGATATTGTAAGTCAAGCATTTAGTGGGGAAGTATTATCAGGTGGAGTTGCACCAGAGGGTTTACCAGAAGAATATATAAAATCTTGGGAAGCTGCCTCAACAGAAGCTAGAAAACCATCTGTAAGTAGTGGGGGTGGAAGCAGTGGAAGTAGTAAATTAACCACGGCTGAAAAGAAAGCTGGATATAATCAACTTGTTGAACAAGTTATAGGAGGTCAAGTAAAACCACAAGACGCATTAGATTTGCTTTCAGCCGAATTACCAGATTACATTAGTAATTTTAGAAAAGATTATGGCGGTACAATATCAATTCCTGATGTTACAAATGAAACAGGTGGATTTCAGTTTTATAAGAATTTTAAACCAATTACTAGAGAAGATTATGTTAGTTATGCAGGAATAAAAGAACAAGAAGATCAAGCAAAATGGAAAGAAATATACCCAGAATTTAACCAATAAAGTTTTAAATATATGGCATTTTCATGGCAAAATGGTGGAGGTACAACTACAAAGACTTCTGGATCTGGTAATTTTTCATGGCAAAGAAATAAAATAGAATTACCTGAAATAGAAGAACAAAAACCATCACCAAGCATATTTAGTAGAGGTATTGAAGCTGGTAAAACTGTTACACAACCACAACCACAAGCACCCAAAATAGATCCAAAGTTTACCACAGTAGATGGTAAACAGGCTTTTACTTTGCCTGGAGGTGAGCAATTCTTTACAGGTAATAAACAAGAAGAACTTGTCACAGTTGATAGAGATAAAGATGGAAAACTTATTAGACCACCAAAAAGCGTAATAGACGAAGTTAGGGGTGGTAGTTTTGATGATGTTAATGCAGAAGTTGATCATGGAGTATCTTTATTTGCAGGTGGTACTAATGAAAGAACTAATTTAAGACCATTGAGCAATGATGTGCCATTTTGGGAGAGATACAAGGCTGCATTTAATGTTTTTGAATCACAAAAAGATGTAGAGGAGAGATATAGACAAGCTGGTAAAGTGGTTGTTGAAAATGAAGCTAGGAAAAAATTAGATTCAGGAGAATTGACTTTAGGCCAGGCTAGAAATATGATAGTCAATTGGGAATCACAAAATCCTAAAACTGCTAAAGATTTTTTCTTGACTTCACTTGTCCAAGAATATAAGAAAGCAATTAGTCCTAGTACACAGATTAAAAATTTAACAGAATCAACTCCATTCCAAATTGGCAAAGGAATTGGTAAAGAAATATTAGCTACTGCTGGATCAGTACTAGACTTTTTACATAGAACTGGTTTACAAGTTATAACGGCTGGATCAGCAGTTGTTTCTCCATTAGTTGTTAGTGGTTTTAAAAAATTTGGTACTGGATCAATTATCAATCCAAAAGGAGATAAAGATTTACAAAATATTTCATACGATGATATATGGAGTGACTCATTAAAAGAATGGGAAGAAAGAGCTTTGGCTGTTGGTATGCCAATAGAAGATTTTAAGGCTAGATTATTTGGTAGAGAACCAGAACCAATGAAATTATTTGAAGAACAAGAAAAAAAAGCTGCTCAGGAGTATATCGAAGCTAAAGGAACTGATGAATCATTAAAAGCTTTTAGTAAAAGTTTTTTAAAGATCGGTTGGTATAAATTTGTAGGCGATTGGTCCAATCCTTTTTATGTATTTAAAGTTAGAGGACTTTCAAAAGATAGTTTTAAATTACAATCTCAAGAAAAAGTATTAGCTAATTTTGAACTTAATCCGGCAAAAGAAAATTTTCTTGGTATGAAAGGTCAAAAAGTTAAACCAAGTGAAAAAGTTTATAAAGTAGACTCTGATGCAACTGAAACACTTATTAATATAAACAAAAAAGGAAAGGTTAAGATTGGCGAAAAACCAGAACTTAAAATTTATGTTTCACAAAATAAAAGCGGTGTTTTAAATGTTAAAGTTACTAATAGCGGTGGAGATATACTAAATAAAAATGCAGTTCAATATGTAGCAGATAATATTGTAAATAAATATCAACCATTAATAGGGGAAACTCCTAAAGCCATTACAACACCAAGAGTTCCTGGTGGTATTGCCCCTGTAGCACCCCCAATAACGCCAAAAATACCCCCTGTTTCGCCTGTAACAGCTCCAATCGCCCCAGAGCCTACAATTACGCCTAAAGCTCCTGTAACGCCTGAAATAACACCAGTAGTACCAGAGGTCAAAATAGAGCCTAAAACGCCTGTAACAGCACCAGAGGTGGCAAAAAAGGCTATCGTAGAGCCAGTTAAGCCAGAGGTTAAACTATTACCTACTGAATTAAAGCCATTAGTTGAATCTGCTAAAAAAATGGGATTAACAAAAAATCAGTTTATTGAAGAATTTAACAAGGGTCTTAATGAACAAAACTTAACTAAGAGGGAGACAGCTCAAAAAATAGATAGTTATATAAAATTAAAATTGAGACAAACGCCAGAACAATTTTATGATACTTATATAGCCGTAGAAAAACCAGAAGTTCCTAAAATTCCAGAGGCTAAGGTTGAAGTTCCTAAAGTAGAACCTATACCTAAAGAATTACAACCATTGACAGTAGAAGCCAAGAAGTATAAGAGTGTTGAGGAGTTTATTGAAAATAATATACAACAAGAAAAAGATAATTTAATAAAACCCTTAAAAGAAAAAATAAGTGAATTAGAATTAAGAAATACTAGAGATATTAGTCCTAAAATAAGTGAATCTATTATAAGACAAATAAATAAAATAGATAAAAAAATAATATCTATACAAAATGAAACAAAAGATATAGGTGATTTTATTGTTGATTCTGACAAATTTACAGAAAAAAGACAACAACTAACAGATATATACAATAAAGCACAAGCAAAACCTGTTCTTGAAAAAGTAGTTAAGCCTGAAGTGGTTAAGCCAAAGATAGAAACCGAGTTAGCTAAATTTAAAAAACTATCATACGCTGAACAAGAAATAACTTTTGATAAATTATCTAAGTCTGACCAAGAAAAAGTTTATGATGTTGATATTGTAGAAACAGATTTAAAGAAAAAACTTGAATCAGACATACTATTACAAGGTGGGGTCAAAATGAGTCCAGCAGAAGAAATTGAATATAAAGAAGTAGTACCAATTCGTGTAAGAAGAAAAAATGGATTATTACCAGATGTAATGGCTCAACAATTAAAATCAATGGGATGGAATGTTGAACTAACAAGTAGAAGTTTTTTTGAACTCGTTGATAAACATATTTCAGGCATAGAAGCTAAAGAAAAATATGAAAGTGTAAAATTAACCTCTGGGATTGATCCTGGTATTAATAAATTCATAGCAGAAGAAATAAAACCAACTTTAAAGAAAGCTAAGGAAGCAGGGGTAATGATTGCTAAAGCAGTACAGTATTTAGGTAGTGTTATTGTTAAAACCCTTGAACCTAGTAAATTAGTTGAAATGAAGTTAGGTAAAGAACCTTATGCTAAAGTTATAAGAGGAATACATAAACCAGAAGCAAGGTTATTGCAGTTTGATTATAAAAAGTTAGCTACTTTAGATAAAAATATAATGAGCCTAGAGATTTGGTTCAATAAATATTCTGATAAAATTTTAGAAAACTTCATGCTTTCAAGAGGTGATCCATCATCTGCAAATGCTTTAATTATGCAACAAGAAGCTATTAATAATTTACCATCAGAACTTAAAACTGTAGAAATTAAAAATGCTATTCAAGAAATAGCAGACTTTAACTATGAATTTTTACAAAGAGTAGTTGGTAAAGATATAAATAAAATTAAAGATTATTTTTATGGTATTTATAAAAATTATAAAAAAGTAGATAAATTTTTAGACCATTGGAAAGAAACAAAAAGATTTACAAAGGAAAAAAAGTTCCCTACCTTTGCTGATGCAAAAGAATATGGGCTTGAATTGAGAAATAATAATCCAGTTACTAATCTAAAACAAGAATTTAAAGCTATAGCTCAATTAGATGCTATGAATTGGTTAAAAGATGAATTATTAAGAACTGGAAATAATAAATATATTTCTAAAAAAGAAGATGCACCTATTGAGTGGGATAAAGTTGAAGCCTTAGCTTTTAGAGGTTTAAGAGTAGAACCTAATTTGGCAAAATTAATAAATAATTTAATATCAACTAATAAAATTACCAGACAACCAATATTAAATACTTTTAGAAAAATCAATAATGTATTAAGAACTACCAAGTTTATAGGAAGTGCTTTTCATCTTGCTGTTATAGGAAAACAGTCGGTAGCTGATAGTGGGTATTTAGGATTTATCCGTAAGAAAACAGCATTAAGTGGCGCAACTATTGGATTTAGAGAAAATGATCTAGTATTTAAAACTGTTGAATATGAAGAATATGTTGAATTAGGTGGTGGTCATAAATACAGTATAGAATCAGAAGCCCAGAGAGGATTATCTAATGTTTTTGATAAAATAAATCGTGGAAACTATTTAGGTGGTTTAACAAAAATAGGTATGATTCCTATTAAGATACCTACAAAGTTTGTAGAATGGATGTTTAGTAATTACATACCTAAAGTAAAATATGCAAAATATTTAGAATATGTTAATACCCAAGAAAAAAAACTAGGCAGGGAATTAAAAGACTCTGAAAAAATAGAGATAATTAAAGAGGGTCAAAACTTCTATGGTGAAATGAATGAAAGATTATTTGGTAGAAGTGGAACAGTAACTACTGCTTTGAGATTTGTCTTTATGGCTCCTGGATTTGCTGAAGGTAATTATAGAACTATTATAAAGGGTTTATCACAATTTGGTGCTAAGGGAACTTATAGAGCTGGGAGATCAAGATTTAATATTTTAAACTCTTTAATATTAACTGCTACATTAGCCACTATTGGTACTTTAGCTTTTACAAGAAAAGCTCCAGAGAAACCTGAGAAGTTAGAAGATGTAAGAGATTTATTCAAAATTGATACTGGTTATAAAGACGATAAAGATAGAAGAATAATGATTGATATGCTTACTTATGATAAAGATTATTGGAATATTCTATTTAATGTTATGAAAGGTCGCCCAGATAAAGTAGTGAGTGAGGCTATAACTAGACTTGGTGGAATGAAAGCTAGCACTTTTGAAATGCTAACTGATATGACTTTATTACTTCAAGGTAGAGCATTAGTTGATTGGAAAAATGATGAAGTAGTTGAAACAACAGATCCATTTTTAAAGCAAGTCCAAAAGATAGGAATATATGAATTAAAAAGATTAGAACCTATCTCTGTTAGTGTTTATAAACAAATAAGAAATAAGAAAATTGGTATTTTACTATCTGCAATTTCATCTTTAGCTGGCGTTAGACCAACATACACCGAAGAAGATAAAATGAAACAGAAGATAATATCAAGAGTATATTCATTAAAAGGACAACAAGAAGAACTTTATCAATACTTAAAAACAATAAATAATCCAGAAAAAGCTATTGAGGATTATAATAAAACTGTTAATAATATTTTAGATAGTGATTTAGTTTCTGATGAAATAAGAAAAGAATGGAAACCAAAACTAGAAATTGATACAGAACAATTCTTAGGTAACAAAATATATAATTTAACTGATCCAACAGTAAGTCAGGATGAATTTGACAAATTACTTAAATATTTAGTAAACTTTGATATTGATAATGAAAAAGCATTAGATTATTTAAACAAATCTTTTAAAGATAAGAACACAAGCGATAATGTAATTAAAGAAAGAACTGAAAGATTTAATGATAGAATATCAGGAGATTATAATTTAGATGAATTTATACAAAATAAGATTTATAATATAACAGCAAATAATGCAAACAAAGAAACTTCAAAAGAATTTTTAGATGAATATAATATTGAAACTTGGAATACAGCAAAAGATTTATTACATCAATATTATAAAAATAGTGATAGTGATGTAAAACAATGGAGATTTGATAACCTAGAACAATATTTTAAATAATTAATATAAACAAATGAAAGCGTTAAAAATTTTGGCGATTATCTCGCTAGTAGTATCAGGAATTGGATTTTTTTATTCTAGTAGTTATGATGTAGATGTTCTTACAGGAGCAATAGTTTTACTAATCGCAATCAACATCCCTTTGGCAATAATCGGATTGATTCAGGTCAAGAAGTCTATTAAATAAACCTTATTAAGTAGTGAATAAGTAAGCACTTGCGTAGTTCTTTGGGTTGTGTTAGGATGTAGTTGTTATGAACAAGACCAAACACAATCTAATTAATTGCCAATAATGGATACCTGATAAACCTTTCGGTTTTGTTCAGTCAGGTATCCTTTTTTGGTCGTTAATTTAATAAAATAGTATGTTGGAATTTAAAGGATCTGTTATATGGGCAAGACAGACAGTAGAAAGTGATATATTTTTTTGGAAGCCAGACAAATGGTTTAAAATTTGGTTTTATCTAGTATGTAGAGTTAATTTTAAAGATACTAAGCAATTTAAAAGAGGTTCTTGTTTTACTACTTATAAGGAAATATCTGATAATACTAAAGCTACTAAAGACCAAATTAAGCACTGTCTATCATACCTGAAAGACGCCCAAATGATACACACACAAAAAGCCACACGAGGAATGATTGTTTCTGTGCTAAGGTATGCAGAATATCAAGACGCTATAAAATCTAAAAGCCACAGTAAAAGCCATAAAGGCGCCACAGAGAAGCCACAGAGAAGCCACACTATAGTAGAAGAATGTAATAATGAGAAGAAGAGTAGCATAACTCCTAAAATCTCTAAACGACTTGTTGACTCCTTAATAGGAATGGCGGATTTACAACAGGGACCAGATGGAGATTACCAATTAGGCAATTTATTCCCTGCTAAGAAACTTGCTAAAAATATTAAACAGGAAATATCCCCTGATAAAGATATGACTGATGATGAGATCATAAAAGGATTTGAAAGGCTTTATGACAAAATGGATGATTTTCACAGAAATAATGCAACAAGTATTGGTTATATTGTCAAGAACTGGAATAAAATAATAAACACTTTAAAATAAAATTATGATTGAAGAAAAATTTGATAAAATAGTATCTATTATGGATATTGCTGATAGTAAAGCATTATCAGATAGGTTCTCAACAGGTTTTAAAGCATTTGATGAAGCTATGAATAATGGCTTTAAAGTTGGTGATCTGGCTATTATTAGCGGACAGCCTGGCGCTGGTAAAACTACTTTAGCGCAAACACTAACCTATAATTTATGTAAAAACCAAGTGCCTTGTTTATGGTTTTCTTTTGAAGTAGTTGTGTCTGAGCTTAAAAAGAAATTTATGAATATGGGTATTGATCAGGAATTTATGACTTATGTGCCTAAAAAAAATATTAGTAGTAGTGTGGATTGGATAAAAGAAAGGATAGAAACAGGTTTAAAAGACTTTATGACTAAGGTTATTTTCATAGATATGATTGATAATGTTATCCCAAGGGAGAATAAACAGGGCGATTCTAGGGAACAAACCTTGAAAAATATCACTAAAGAACTCAAAGAAATAGCGATTGAACACGAAATAACAGTTGTTCTAATGGTTCATCTCAAGAAAACAGAACTTAGCAAAGAGCCTGATATGTCAGATATTGGTTATTCAGGTGGTATTGCCCAGTTGGCTGATTATGTTTTTATGCTTTACAAGGAACAATCAAAGGCATCTAAACTTAGACAAGAAGATACTAGTGGCTTATTTGAAGAAAAACCCCTGATTATTAAAATTGAAAAAAACAGGGAGACCGGCAAAAAGGCTTATGTTAAAACTATTTTTGATAAAGGTAGGTTAATAGAATTATAAAATAATTAATATAAAATTATGTCAAAAAGAGGATTTTATGGAATAGCATTTTACGAACCAAAATTTACTGAAAATATTGGAACTGCTATTAGAAACGCCCATTGTTTTGATGCTGATTTTATTTGCTTAATTGGTAAAAGATATAAAAAAACTCCTAGCGATACAACTAAGGCTCAAAAACATATACCGCTTTATGAATATAAAGATTTAAAAGATTTTATCGAACATACGCCAAAAGATTGTGAAATAGTATCAGTTGAAGTTGATGGAAATGATATAAAGAATTTTGTCCACCCAGAAAGAGCTATTTATCTAATTGGTGGTGAAGATAGAACTTTGCCAATAATAAAATCAAGAAGAGTTACATTCCCAACTAGGTATTGTGTTAATATGGCAGTTGCTAGTGGATTAATTCTTTATGATAGAGTAATAAAAAGTAAAATATAAAATTATGCAAGTAAAATGCCCCCAATGTGGATCAACAGATATAGATGTCTATACAAAGGATAATCCTGATATGGAGTTTCTATTCTGTTTCGTATGTCAGAACGATTCGCCTTATAATTATAAGGGTAATGATAAGAAAGAAGATACCAAGCCTGTGGATAAGTAATACTTGCATTAATATGTCAGTATGCTAAGATAGAATTAATTAACAATCAAATATGAAAAACAATTTAGAATTACCGGCCATATTAAGGCGAGAAAGAAAAAACATATTTACTGAAATAATTACTTGTAAAGTTGAAAAAGAAACAATGCTTGAATTAAAAGAATTTGAAAAGCAAGGAGTAAATAGATCAGCTCTAATTAGATGGGGATTGCAACTAGCAATAAAGGAATTAGAAAAATTAAAATAAAAATTATGTTAGATGAAGGAACAACAAAAGTAATAATAGAGGAAAGTTACAAAATTGGATTTAAAGATGCTGTAAAACTAATAAAAATGCACGGACTACAACTTACAGAAAATAAATTTGAAGAAATATTTGAAGAAGCAATAAAAATATCAAGGAAAAAATAAACTAAAATAAAATTATGTGGTGGGAAGAATTAAAAGAACTATTATGGACAGCATTATGTGTATTAATTATTGGAATAATAATAACAATTATTGTTGGAGTACCTGGTTTATTTATAGCTAGATACTCCGCTTGTAAGAAAGCTGAAATATATAATGAAATAAATGGAACTGAATATACTTGTTATGACTTTTTATGGGCTAGCGATCAAATAAATGAAAAAACACAAACTATAAATGTAAAATAAAGTTATGCAAAAAAATTATGTAAAAAAGAAAAAGGATAGTGATGATGTAAAAATCATTAAACTTTACAACGACACAGTTGAGATAAAATTCAACGAAAAAACTCATAGATATTTTGTAGATGGAAAACCAGTAAAAGGAGTTACTAGCTATACTGGAATTATAAACAAACCTGCATTAATTTATTGGGCAGTTAATAAATGTGTTGATTACTTATATGAAAATATTGATGAGATTATAAATTCAAATGATGAAGGATATATTTCATCAATTATTGATGAAGCTAAAAAGAAGCATACTGAATTTAAAGAAGAAGCAGCGACAACTGGAAAAAATGTTCATAAATGGTGTGAAAATTATATTAAGGCATCTCTTAAAAAAGAATTACCAGAATTGCCTACTGACGAACAGGAACTTAATGGAGTTACTGCTTTTTTGAAATGGATTGATGAATACAAAGTTGAGTTTTTATCTAGTGAGAGATTTTGCTATTCAAAAAAATATAATTACTGTGGAATGATGGATGCCGAAGCAATTATTGATGGCAAGAAATGTGTGATTGATTTCAAGACTAGCAAGGGTGTTTACAATGAAATGGTTTACCAGGTGTCAGCTTATCAATCAGCAGTTGAAGAAGAAACAGGCGAAAAGTATACAGGTAATAAATGGATTGTCCAATTCAATAAGGAAAATGGAGAGTTTCACGCTTACAGTTACAAAGAACAAGAAAAAGATTTTAAAGCATTTTTAGCTTGTATGGAATTAGTTAATAGAGATAAAGAATTAAAGATTAAATAAAATTATGTCAGAAGAAAAGAAACTAGCTATTAGAAGCTATTCATTAGACAAGCCAGCCGAGATGATCGAGATGGCAAATGAATTAAAAGGATTTATTGTAAAGCAAAAATTGTTTTCAAACATTAATGGAAAGAATTACGCCCAAGTTGATGGTTGGCAGTTTGCTGGATTTTTAACAGGACTTACTCCTATTGTTAGAGAAATTGAGAATCAATCAACTGAAAAGGAAATTAAGTATTCAGCCAAGGTGTATTTAAAAGACCAAGCTGGAAATGTCGTAAGTGTTGGTTATGCTATTTGCTCAAATCTTGAGCCAACAAAAAAAGGCTTTGCAGAATATGCAATTCTCTCAATGGCTCAAACTAGGGCTATTGGCAAAGCATTCAGAAACAAGCTCGGTTGGGTTATGAAACTAGCAGGTTATGAATCAACTCCAAAAGAAGAAATGGATAATGAAGTTAAGAAAAAAGAAGCTAAGAAAGAAAACAAAGTTGTTGCTAGTGAATTAAAAGTAGAAAACGATCCGAATGAGCTTTTAAAAAAAGCCGTTGAATTAAAATTTAATAAAGATAAAAAATAATTATGACAGAATTTTACAATGTATGTGGTAGAGCAGAAAACCCTAAAACTCAAAAGGTCAGTTGGCCACAAATCGGAACGATTATAAAAATGGATGATGGCAAAATGTATTTCAAGTTAAATACATCACCAAATGAGTTATTTCATTGTTTTCCAAATGAAAGAGAGAATGATTCTAAACCAGCAACAGCTCCTGCTCCTGCAACACAACAAGTAGCACCAGCGCCTACGGAAGCTCCAGCAGAAGAAGAAATCGACATACAAGATATTCCCTTCTGATATGAATAACAGTTTTGATTATGCTAAAGATGATAGAACTGTTGAGAAATACCAAAAAGACTTCGAGGTCGGAGTATATAATCAAAATGTAGTTTTACAAAATATAAATAAGCAATATGTGCTTGTTAAAAGAATAGAGAAGTTTAACGATTTTGTTGATGTTTACGAGCCTGATGTATTTATAAGGTATGGAGATTCTGGTTGGTATCCCTTTGAAGTTAGAACCACAAACAAACCAAATGTTACTCATGCTTATTTTAAACCGAATCAATTATACAGATTATCAGAATTGGGTGGTTACTGTTTATGGTCAGACAAGGTTAGATACTTTGTCTTGCCGGCACAAAAGATAATTGATTATGGTAAAACCATTTCAGCAGAAGAATCTAAATTTAATAAGGAAAGTATAATCATAGAAATTGGGAAAGTTACAAAAACTTTCTTATGGAAAGAACCATTAAAATTTAAAGACAATTAAGAAGTAAACAGCAACCTTTCTCTACCCTTGCTTTATTACGATAAAGGTGGGATAGGGGTTGGGGAGAATAGTTCTTTACAAGTAGGTGGTGGGTTAAATATCATTTTATATGGTAGGCGTCTCTTCCCTCATCACCTACTTATAGAGAATTATTAAGAGTTAATAAATTAAATAAATATGACAAATATCCTTACCACAATAAGTTATGGGTGGGGTAAAGTTAAAAGAATAATTAATAATAATAAAATTATGACAAAACAAATCGAAGTAAGTGAAGAAACTTACGAAAAAATCAAAGAGCAATTAGGAGAAGACGAACAAATTAAAGAGATTAATAATCTTGATGATTTAATCGGAGAAATTTATTGCTTTCAATGTGCTAGATATATCTATCATGGCAAGATAGAGGCGGTTAATTCTGACTTTATTACATTAAAAAAAGCAAGTGTAATATTTAATACAGGTGATTATAGTAATCCAGAAGCAGAGGATAAACAAGAAATTAAAAAAGGTATTAAAATTATGCGACAGAGTGTTGAGTCTTTTTATCAATTAAAATGGTAAGATGTTTCTAATAAATTCTTATAGTTGTTTAATTGGGTCTTGGTCTAAGTCTAGGTCTGGGTCTGAGTATAGGTCTAGGTCTGGGTCTTGGTCTAGGTCTTGGTCTGAGTCTGGGTCTGGGTCTAGTTCTTGGTCTAGGTCTGGGTCTAGGTCTGAGTCTGGGTCTGGGTCTGAGTCTTGGTCTTGGTCTAGGTCTAGGTAACAGAAAAACCACCTCGGTCTATCACTGTCTATATTACGATAAAGCTTTGATAGGCTGAATTAACATAACCTCCTCCCAAGCTAACTAATATTTGGTTAGCTGAATGAGTAGATTATTAAAATAAGATTATGAAGAAAATAGACCCAATAATTCGTTCAATTACAGTATCTAAAAAGGTAAAAGATATTTGGATTGCGAGAGAACAAAATATTATAGAAGTTTATAAAAATAAGAGAAAAGTGGCTACTTTTGATATAACAAAGTTTAATACAATTTTAAAAATATAATATTATGGAAAAAGAAAATCAAGTTGTTAATATCAAGCTAGCTAAGTTAATGGATGAGCTAGGATTTAAGCAAGACAGCGTATTTTATTGGAATCCTCCAGTTACAACAGAGTTTGATGGTTCAAACGAAGAATACCAAGAGGGTCAGCCATATACTCTTGATAATATAAATAAGGGTTTTGCATATTTTAAAAGTTACCCAGCCTATACAGTAGCAGAGTTGTGGAACATGTTACCAGCCCTTATATCAATAAAGAAAAGAGTAAGGTATCATGAATATTTTTTAAGAATAGATAAGTTTACACTTGGTCATAAAATCTCATATGAAAATGATAAAGATTTTCTTTGGGCTACAGTAGCTCAAAACATTGTTGATTCTATGTCAGAAATGCTTATATATTTAAAAGAGAATAAACTAATATAAATACTTATGAAACTAATAAACAAAATATTTCCTTATGCTCTAGCTATATTTATATTAGAATTGGTTTTAATATTCGTAGTAGTAATAATTTATAATTTATATTAAAAAAATGAAAGACACAAACAAAAATTCAGAAAATTTAAAAGATTGCGATTCCTGCAATTCCTGCGATTCCTGCGATTCCTGCGATTCCTGCGATTACTGCGATTACTGCAATTCCTGCTATTCCTGCTATTCCTGCGATTCCTGCGATTCCTGCTATTCCTGCAATTCCTGCTATTCCTGCTATTCCTGCGATTACTGCAATTCCTGCGATTACTGCAATTCCTGCTATTCCTGCAATTACTCTAAAGGATTAAGAATGTCAGAAAAAATGATATTTTGTCTTGGAGAAGGAAAATATGAAAGAGAAGGAAATGGTTATCAGAAGAACTATATGGCTTTTAATAAAAAAGTTTCAGAAGAAAGATATTATGAAATTTTAGATAAAGTAAGAAAAATATTAAAAGATTTAAAATTAGAATTAAACAAAAAAGATTGGTCAAATGAGTGGAAAAAAGTAACCAGAAAACAATGGATTGAAATATCTAAAATACCTAAATTTAATAAAAACATTGTTGAAGAAATAACTGGCATTGAATTAGATTTAGATAAAACAGAATTCTATTCAAAGGAAACTATTGAAAATGCTAAAAGAATATTAAAAGATGTTGGGGAGTTGTAATTTGGTGGGTTAATTAATATGTAACAAAACGGTTATTCTTACATAGTTAGTAACCAAGTATGTAAAACATTGAATAGTTAATAAATTAACAATAAAGGTATGGAAGAAATAACAACTTGTAAAAAATCTCATTATGGAATACTTATTTCTCAATTAGCCTCTGGTGAAGATGAGTTATATAGGCAATGCTTTTATTGTGGTAAAAAATGGTATTCAGATGATGATTGGGAAAAAGACAGTAATGAACCTTGCCCAGCGACACATAATACAAAAGATTAATTAATTTAAAATATAGTTATGGAAAATAAACCACAAAATACTAATCTAGGATTTACTTTATTCATTTTTATTCTTGCTGTAGTCCTTGTATTCTTTTCTGTTTATGAACAAATTAATATAACATGCTAATAACTCTATTCATTTTAATATTCGGCTTAGTTAACACGCAAAACGAAGTTAACCAATTAGACCCAATGATTTGCTCGTTAAGTATGGTGGAGTGTGGGGAAGAAGTAGAATATCAAACAGCCATAGCTAGTTATTACACAGTAGCCTCTAGTAGCTCACTAACAGCCTCTGGTGAGGTTTTTAGGGATAATGGCTATACAGTTGCCCATAAGACATTAAAATTCAATACAAGGCTTGAAATCTGCCATAATGGTTGTGTTGAAGTAATTGTCAGTGATAGAGGTCCATATATTGAGGGCAGAGATTTTGACCTGTCAAAAATAGTTAAAGATTCAATAGGTTGCGGGGATATTTGTAAAATTAAATATAAAATATTATGAGAGAAAAATCATTTTTAATCCATAGAGAAAACGGTTTTGCAATGAACTTACCTAATGGAATTAGAATATCTACTATTTGGGGTTGGGGTAGCCATTCAGAAACAAGAAATTATAAAGATAATTGTCCAGATTTTCAGGAAAAATTTGAAAGAGTTAAAGACGGGAGTATGACTGTTGAAATTATGGTTTCTTGTCCAGATAAAAAATGGCAGAAAAAATTTGATAAAAAATATAGTAATGGTGATACTGTAATTGATAATGTTGATATTGATAAATGGTTTAAAATATTAAAAGAATGTTTTAGTTATAAGCTAACAAAATAAATATATATATGAGAAAACTTATAAATAATCAATTAAAAATACAAAAATGATATTTTTAGCAATATTGGGTGGAATAATTTTAGGAATAGTATTAATAATAGCGGTATGGATTTTAATAGTTTTAATAAGTAATTGGTTTGAAGATGATGGACTCTAAAAGTAAAAAGGCTAAGGGTGCAAGACTAGATAATTATGTTGTTGATTATTGTAAGCAAAATCTTGATATAAAGACTTATGCTACAAAAGGTTCTGGATCAACAAATAGAGATAAAAGTGATGTAAGATGTCCAACTATAAATGTAATGTTTGAGGATAAAAACCATCAGCAACTTTCAATTTTAAACTGGATAGACCAATTAGAAAATGAAGAAAATGATTTTAACTTGTCAGTATTGAATTTTAGAAATCCAAGACGATCAGAAGCTGAGTGGGATGTCTGGTCAGTAATAAGATTTACAGATTTAGTTGATTTACTAGCAAATAAAGAAAGTGAGATAGTAGTTGAAAAAGTAGACAATAAGCAGTTGCAATGGGCTTTAGGCTCATTAAAACAAGCTATAAATAAAGTGTTAAGTATGATAAAATAAAGTTAAATAATAAGTAAATTAAAAAGATGAAAAAAATCCAAGTAGATCGTAAAGTAGTGTTTATTGTAAATACTATTGAAAGTATGCCCGACAAGGTACAAAAACAATTAAAAGAATTTGGGGAAGAAGGGAAAAAATTAGAAACAAAATTGTCTGAAACTAAAGACAATGAAAGTAGGTCAAAAATAAATAAAAAAATTGCAGGGTTAAACATTATTGCTAATAAATTAATTGAAAATAATGGAAACAAGGAAGCAAATTTACTTGATTTCATAATTGTAATAATAAACGCAACAAATTATTTTCAGAATAAACCATTTACAGAACAAATTGAGGGTATGAAATTAGCTGATAAAATTGTTTTAGCTGGAAAAGAAAAGAAAGATTTAATTTTATCAGAAGATGAATACAAAAAAGTTATTGAATTATTAGACGCAGCTGGAGAGAAAAGTAAAATTCAAACACCTATGGGAATACAAGAAGGACCAACATTTTGGGAAAAGTTTAATTGGAATCCAATCGGAAAACCTTTTAGAAATTATTTAGAAGCTATTAACACTCCAGAAGAATATAAAGAATAAATATGAAAGCTATTAGATTCAAAAAAAATAGTAACGACAATTATTCTACATATTATGCAGAGATGATGGTTGATAATGGCTATACAGATAAAACATTATTTAAACAAGTTGGGGGAATATTGTATGAAATCACAGAAAATGGAAAATATAATGTAATTGAAGTTGATATAAGAGATATGTTTCAATTTGAATTTAATGACATTTCAATTAAAAAATATGTAGAAAAAAAAGATATTGAAAGTTACAAAGAGGAAAAGGTTGGAAGTCAGAAAATTGCCGATATAGTAATTCCCCATCACACAAATCATAGCGATTTAAAAATATTATTAGAATGTTTAGATGTATCTTTATTCAATATAATCATTGTGTCTGGTAATTCATTTGGAGTTAATTGCAATAAGGGTGCAAAACTTGCTGAAACAGATAAAATTATATTTATGAACGATGATATTGAAATAACCACAGAACAAATATTAAGAATAGTTAATAATATAGGTGAATATGATTTTGTAAGTTCAACTCAAATTGCCGGTACTGATGTTATAAAGAAATATTGGGGTATTGGATTATTTAAAAATGAAGATGGCAGTATTAGACATCAAATAGCTATCAATGAAAAAAAATCATTATTTCATTCTGGGTTTTGCTTTGGGGTTAAGAAAGATACTTGGAAAAAGATTGGTGGATTTGACGAGAGATTTATGACAGGAAATGAAGATGTTGATCTTGGATTTAAAGCATTAGAAATGAAATGTAAAATTAAAATACTTGATCTTGATATAAGACATAAAGAATGTCAATCAGAGGGAAGATTTGACCATTGTGATGAGAATGAAAAGCTTATCTACAAGTTATGGGATCAAAAGTATTTAAAAAAGATTTATAAAAAATATTACAAATGAAAACAAATGAAAAATCTTTAAGAATTTTATTGATTTGTCAGACCATGACTTATTTATCTGGTAGTCCTTTATACAATTATACTCTAGCATTAGAATTGAAAAAACGAGGACACGATGTTTCAATATATTCAATGTGGAAAGATAATGATATTAAAAAGAATTTGACCAAAGAAAAAATATTAACTTGGCATGAATATCCAAAAGGAGAATTTGACTTAGTTATAATATCACAAGTGAATAATAAAGATGTATTAGATATGATTAAGGCAAAGAAAGTAATCAATGTAGTTCATAGTGAATATAAATGTGAAACTCCAATAATTAGCGATAAGATTGACCAATATATAACTATAAGACCATCAATAAAAAAGCATTTAGTTGAAGAACACAAAATACCAGAGAATAAAGTTAGTGTTATTTATAATGGAATTGACTTTGAAAGATTTAGTCCGGATAAAAGGAAAATCCACGATGGAGATTATACAAAAGTTGTTTTACCTTGCACAATGGATATGTTAAGGATTAAGTTTTTAGAATATTATACTAAACGAGCAAATAAAAAATTCAGAGTTTATATTTATGGAACAGAATATGATAATTACTTTTATAGGAACGAATGGGTATTTGTAAAAAACGAGAAATTTGATATTGAGAATTATATAGCTGACGCTGATTATGTTGCTGGGATACTTTTGGGGAGAATTAATCTCGAGAGCAGGGCAATGGGTATAATTTCATATATACACGATCCAGTTGATCCGAATATTCAAGAAACATATTATCCAAATGATAAAGAATTTAAAGAAAGACACGATATAGTCAATGTAGTAGAAAAAATTATTAAATTAGCAAAATAATGAAATTAAAAATCGTATTTTGGGTAGTGGGATTACCTTGTTCAGGCAAAAGTTATTATGCCATAAAAATAGCAGAAAAAATGAAAACTAAAGCTATTCATCTTGATACTGTTATTAATAGAGAAAAGGTAGATAAACTTTCAAAAGAAGAAGGTTATAAAGCCATATTAAAAAACATAGAAGAAACTGCTGTAATTGATGGCATAGGTCCATTTACTTATGAAAATGAAATGAAAATGGTAAAATCAATTATAAAAGATTATAAAATTATATATATTTTGGTTGAACCTAAATATTCTGATTATCTTTTATGGGTAACAAAACGAAAGATAGAAAAACCAGATAGTTCTCCTCTAACAGAAAAAGGATATGAAGAATACTATCAAAAATTGAAAGATAGAATTAAACTATTTTATTCATTAAAAGACGATAAGAGTTTAGATGGCCTCCATCTAGGTCAAGCAATAGGTTTAAAATATCAACACGATGGTTTTACTGATGTTAAATTCAAGCAATTAAAAATCAATGCAAAAGGTAAGTCAATTTTAGACTTAGGTTGTAATGCTTGTGCTACTGAAAAATATTTTATGGATGACGGAGCCACAAGATATATAGGATTAGATGTTAATCTTAGTTGTTTACTAACTAAAAATGCTAGGTTGTTTGATCTTAATAATTTAGAAGATTGGAAAGATAATTTTGATATTGTAGTTTGTACTTCTACCCTGCATTATATTCACGATAAAGAAAAGTTGATAAAAGAATCTGCTAGGATAGCAAACGAATTATTTGTACTAGAAGCACCAGTTGCAGTAGAAGGTGGCAAGAAAATAATTTATGGTTCAAGAGAATTATACTTCCCGACAAAAGATTTACTAGAGCATTGGATTAGTAATCATTTTACAAGATTTGAATGTTTGGGTAAAAGTATAGTCGAGGACGGATCTCGAAGATTTATCTACCACTGTTTTAAATAAAAAATTATGAGCATGACATCATTTTCATCTAATATACCAGTTATATTAGACATAATAGCAAAAGTAAATCCAAAGAGTGTGCTTGATATTGGCTCTGGCTTTGGTAAATTCGGACTACTTACAAGAGAATTATTACTTTCAATCAAAGCAGAAAAGACAGGAGAGATATATCCAAAAGATGATTTAGAAATAGATAGTGTGGAAGAAGCTGATTACTTTTTAGAAAGACAAGCACACAAAGATATTTATAATGATGTTTATCCAGTAAATGTTTTGAACTTAAAAGGAGAGTTCTTTAATACTTATGACTTAGTTCTATTAATAGATGTCGTTGAGCATTGGGATAAACAGAAAGCTATTGATTGGTTAAATTCTATTAATGCTAATATTTTAATCTCAACTCCAAAAAGAGTCAGCTATTACAAGCTAAAGTATTATGGTTCAAGAAAGCACGAGTGCCAATTCACAGCACAAGAATTTAAAGATATGGGAATGGTTGATAATCATTCTAACGATAGGTCATTTATATATTTAAAAAGAAAAAAATAAAACTATGCAATATAAATATAGAATAATAAATTCAAGTTTTAATAAATTGAATGAAAGCTTTATAACTGTAGATGGAGTAAGAGTTGAATATACTTTAATTGATTGTTTAGATGAATATGGTAAAAGAGGTTATGAAATAATTGATATTATGCAAGAAAAAAAATCCTTGATTTATTCAAAAAATTCAATGACTTATACATTAAAAAAATTAAGATATTAAAACTATGGAAAAAACTTATGACGAACAATGGGAGGAAGTAGCTAAGACAGAAGATGCTCATAAAGCTATCGCTACTACCTATTATCAAAATGAAAAGTATTACAATTTGGGTGGTATAACTACCATAAATCAGTTTCTAAAAAAAATCTCTGATGTATATGGAGAAGGTTGCAAGGATTTGACAGTTCTTGAAATAGGTTGTGGCACTGGCAGAGAAACAAGGTATTTAGCAGATTGCTTTAAGAGAGTATTTGCCACAGATACATCAAAATCAATGATTGCGAAAGGAATTGGGAGAGTTCCAGCTAAAAATGTAGCTTGGGTAAATAACGAAAGTGGAAGTCTAAAAGATATACCAAGCAATTCTATTGATGTAGTATATTCATTTATTGTATTCCAACATTGTAAGGCTGATACAGTCAGGTCTTATTTCAAAGAGGCTAATAGAGTATTAAAACATAGAGGTAGGTTTTTATTTCAATTAGGAGTATTTGTAGGAGTATTTGAGAGAGATACAGAGCCAATTAGTTATGGTGATGTAGGTAGAAGAACAGTAAAAACAATTACTAAAGATTTAATAGACGCTGGATTTAATATCGAGAAGTTAGCAGATATACACTTTGGACTTCATTCGTGTATTAAACCCGATCCTTTAAATGTGGTATAATTAAGTTATTTCTTTATCCCAGATCAAATATGTTTGACTTTAGTCTCAGTGCTAACATCATAAAGATATTATCTGGGTAGGGAGGTAAAAAAACAACAATTTTAAATATAATTATTAAAGACAAAAAGATGACTGAAGAAAAGAAAACTTGTAAAATGTGTGGTCGTGAAACAAATGGCGACATATCTTATGAGATTCAATCTGGGGACAAGAAAGGCGAAACAGTATATCTATGTTCTCAGGAGCATTATGATTTACTGGAATACCAAGACCTGCGGATTCTAGGTAAAGTTTCAGGTGGTCAAACTTTAGCTCAGTACAAGGGAATGAAAGAGGCAGTTGCTAATGAAAAGAAATTAGCTGAATTGCAAAATGCTGAGGCTAAAAAAAAACTCTCAACAAAGAAAGTGCCAGATGGGAAAGAAAATGGCTAAAGAATAGAAATAGAAAACAGCTCAACAACTTTAAACGCTGGTATGGAGTAGAAAAGGATGGATATATTTGTTATAGGCTCGGTTTTAAATCCATAAACAGCGTTAAAGGTTGGGCTAAGAAGTTTGGGTTAAAGGAATAATTATATCTTGTTTAGGGTGATATTGTAGTTTTGCATAATTCTACATCCTATTGCCCTAGACGAAATGTAATTATTAAATATATGGGTTTAACAACAATAATAATAACAATAATAATAGTTTTATATATAATAAGAAAGTATTTTATAAGTTAAGTAAAAATTATGAAGGAAGAAAAACAGGAGCTATTAAGAGTTCCAGCGATCATCAGTAAATTTGGTAGTATGGCTGATGGTGGTTACAAATTAGCAATTGATACTCAGGAGATTGGTCCTGAAGATGTCGCTAGTCTAGCATCTTTAAAAAATAAGATTGGTTGGTTTGTATTTAAGATTAACAAAATTGCTATTACAGATATACCAGAGGAGGAAGCACCTGAGTTTAATTCTGATAAAAGTCCGGCTCAATCCATTAGAGGTAAGATGTTTGTTTGGTTTACCCATAAGAATAATCCAAAGGGTGGCAAGAAAGAAGATTTTAATGAGTATTACAGGAAACAAAAGGAAAAGGAATCAGCTATATGGAGTGAGAGAATAGATGAATTAGAATAAAAATATGAATATGACATCACAATTATTAGCAACTATGTTAAATAACAATGCCAACGCCATAGCTAAAGATGTTCCTTTTACAGCACATCATTTAAGGAAATTAGCTAAGGATCTGGCTAAGTATGAGTTAGTTAAGGTTAAAAAGACTAAGTAATATTATGCAGTTAGTTCATATAGACACAATTAAAAAGATAAAAAATAGAGAAGAATTAGAGTCTATTTGGTTTGATATAGTAAAAAACTATAAAGAGCTTGATATAAAAGATGATTTAATGATTGGAGTATATTTAGAGTGGATTTTTTTAAAAACATTATCTCTTGATTGTAATAGAAAAAAAATGAGAGATTCATTAGATAATATTTTACCTGAGATAAAAAAAGGATTTAATATTGTATATTTAGGGAGGTATTCAGATATGCCAAAGAAGAGACTTAAAAAGTTTTTAGATTATTTAGACACTTGTGGATAACTAGGCTATTTTTTGACAGTAGCTTTTAGACACTTTAGTCAATGAAAACGGGGTTAACAGCCCTGTTTTTTGATAGCAAAAGTTGACATTTTGTATCAGTGTTAGATAATTAAGGCAGAGATCGGCATTGGTTTAGCCTAGCTAATTCCATTGAGATTTACGCCCGCCAGCCATTATTGAGAATGGCATTTTGGGCGTTATTGAAAAAATGTTTATTCACACGGGGAATAAAGTAAGACCTCACCTATGTGCCTCATGCCCCGAAAGCAGGATGTAGGGTAAAGTCGACTTGGCAGGATAGCATGGGAATAATTAACTCTAAGCTAGCCTGCCCATGCGAGTAAATATTAAGTAATGATATATAATTTTACGACACTTGAATCTTGCTAAGATTAGCAAATATCATTAAAAGGATTGGCACTAGCTTGCCACAGGTAGCTAGCCCGACCAAACGACGCTTTATACCTAAATTCCTAGAATAACGACAGTAATGAGGTAAGCATTTTCTCCTTACCCACCGACAAGAGTTAGCACCTAATTAGGGCAATGCGGAGTGAAGGGAAGGGGTGGGGAATATCTATGCGTCGTAAAATATAATATAAAACGACACATAAATAAAACTAAAATTAGTTAAATGATAAAGATAATAAAATTTACTCCAGAAGAGGATAAGAAACTAGCAGAACTACATAAAAGTAGAATAAAAGAAATTTTAGAATATATTAAGAGGAAAAACAAGAAAAAGGCTAAGGTTAAATAAAATTAAGCGTCGTAAAATGACAGAACAAGAAACACAACTCAAAGAAACCAAAGAACCTGTTATAGTTGATGAAACAAAGCCACCACATGCAGGAGGCAGACCAACAAAGTATAAACTAAAGTATTGTAAAGATATTGTGGAGTTTTTTGATGTTCCAAAATATAGGATAGCAAAAGACAACAAAGGTAAAGAATATACTATACCTAATGATATTCCTTTTCTCTCTGAATTTGCTAGAAAAGTGAAAGTTACTGAACCTACCCTATTAGAATGGTGTAAGAAAAATAAGGAGTTCTCTACTGCCTATAAGATAAGTAAGCAATTACAAAAGGAGTTTTTAATAGTAAATGGTTTAAATGGTGGTTACAATGCAACTGCGTATATATTCACAGCCAAGAATATTACAGATATGAGAGATGTTCAGGAAGTAAAAGACATAACAACAGATCCAATATCTAATGAAGATTTTAACAAGTATATAGATTTAAAAATCAAAGAAAGAGAAGATGGCAAAAAAACAGCTGACATCGGAGGAAAAGATAAAAGTTCTAAAGGACTCGTTTAAGGTAAATGAAGAAGATTTTATCAGTCTCTGTTTTAGTAGTTATTTAACAAGGAAGCCTGCACCATTCCATAGAGACTTATTACAGGACTATAAGAAACACCAATTCATAGTCAGAGCTTGCCCTCGTGGCACAGCTAAGACTACAATGACTGATTTATTTCATTTATCTTGGCTAATAGTTACAAAACAAGTTAAGTTTGTGCTATTAGTGTCTGATACTTATGGTCAGGCTAGTCTATTTTTAGAGGATTTAAAGGCTGAATTGGAGTTTAACGAGATGATTGTTTGGTTATATGGCAATCTAAAGAGTAAAAAATGGTCAGAAGATGACATTATTACTTCCACAGGGATTAGAATAATGGCTAAGGGAGCTGGTCAGAAGATTCGTGGATTAAAGTATAGAGATGCCAGACCTGATTTAATCATCATGGATGATTTAGAGAATGAGGAATTAGTCGCAAATAAGGACAGGAGAGATAAGCTAGAGAGATGGGTAAATGGTTCAATATTTCCATCGCTATCTAAACCAGATGGCAGAGTGATATTTATAGGAACGATTATCCATTTTGACAGCGTATTATCTAGGGTGCTTGAAAGCGACAAGTATGATAATTTTGATAAGAAAATCTATAAGATTATAGATGAAGATGGGCAATCTATTTGGCCAGAGTACATGACTAATGAAGAGATTGCAGAATTAAAAGCAGATTACAGCAAAAGAGGCAAGATAGATATATTCATGGCTGAGTATATGAATACTCCGATTGACCCTGAAACAGCCGAGTTTAAGCGTACTGATTTCCAATACTACAAAGCAGAGGATATTATTGATAAGAAATTCAGAAAGTATTTAACAGTTGACCCTGCTATTAGTGAGAAGCGAACAAGCGATAACTGCGCTATGGTAGTTGTCGGTATAGATAAAGAGAACAAATGGTATGTGCTTGATAAGATAGTTGGGATATTTGACCCCTATGTCTTAATAGAAAACATCTTTAAACTCCACGAGAAGTGGAATTTAGACAAAATAGGCATAGAAACAACAGTATTCCAAAAGGTCTTGATTTATATGCTACGCAAGGAGATGCGAGAAAGAAATACATTTCTCCCTATTGAAGAGCTAAAGGCTGATAAGGACAAGGAAACAAGGATTAGAAGTCTTATCTCAGTTTATAGGTCTAAAACCTTATTTCACAGAGCTGATGGAGCTGAAGCTGATATGGAAGAAGAGCTATTAACATTCCCAGTTGGTAAGCGAGATGACATTATTGATGCTTTGGCTTATATGACTCAGTTAGCTCGAGTTAATCCAGTTGTTAAGAAAGCAGTTGATATGACCCCTGAAGAGAAAGCTAGTGCCTTCTTCAAAATGGTTCAGGCAAGACGAAAACAAACAGGACAGCAAACTAGAGGATATGGCAAACCCCTTGATAACAAGATAACAAGCGACAAGATAAAAAATGTGTACGATAACTTTTAAAATATGGCTAAATCAAAACTAATAATAGATGAGGATAAATTCTTAGACTACGACCCAACTCCAGACGATAGCGACTTCTTGAAGTTTATGAACGATAGGAAAGCACAGATGAGTAATCAGCGTCAGAAGTTTGAGAACAAGTGGAAGCGTTGGGCTAATGTCTATGATGGCTTAATGGGTCAAATAGACCAAGCTGATATAACTGGTTCTATTTATAACATTCTAGTCTCAGGTGGCACGCTAGCAACTGATGAGGACACTCAGCCTATTTATGTGAGGTTAGTTACAGCTCAGGTACTTTTAATGCTTTCAGAGATGTCAGAGAAACCACCAGCAGTTGTCTTAACCGCTTTACAGAAGAAGGATAAGGCTAAAGCAGTTATTGGTGAGATAATCTATAAATATGTAGAAAGACAAAACGAAGAAGGCTTTAAGATGATTATCAGGACTCTGGGTTCAATCATATTCGGACTCCAATGGACTTATGACTTTTACAAATGTGATAAGCGTAAGGTTAAAATCCCGGTTAATTATGATAAAAAGACAAAGAAGTATCAATATGTTGAATTAGAGAAAACAGATAAAGAAGGGGTATCTTGGAAAGATATACCTATTGAAGATGTCTGGGCAGATGAAGGTGCTACTGATATTGCTGAAGCTGAAGATGCTTTTATTCGGTTTAAGTATAGTTACAACAAGTTTATAGCTGAGTTTGATAAGGATTCTGGCTTTAGAAATACCGAGTTTGTCAAACCAAATAGAATGATTGATGTCAATGCTGATGATGTTAATTGCAATTTCATATACAGGAACGAGGAAGAAGATATTGTTGATGTTTTCTTATATTACAATCAGTTAAAAGATGTCTTTGCTGTTGTGGCTAATGGAGTTCTCTTGACCGAGATAGACCGACCAAACCCATTCAGGCATAAGATAATTCCTTTATCTCATATGAGGCATATTCCTAGGTCTAAACCTTGTCTTTACTGGCAAGGAGTTCCTGAAATTATGGATGGTTTAGCTAAGGAATATAATATCCTTGAGAACCTTAACATAGAAAACCTACATAATTCTATTGACCAAATGACTATTTGGGATGATGAGGCTTTGATTGATGAAGAGGATTATAGAAATAGACCAGGTGGAATGGCTAAGGTTAATTTGCCACCAAATAAAAGGATTAGTGATGTCTATGCTCCATTGATTAAACCACCACCACCACCACAGATTGCTGAAGAGCAGAGTAAACTAAAAGGCGAAGTTGCTAATATTACTGGTATTGATAATAAGCTCGTGAGTTCTATTGGTGAGCCTAAACAAACTGCTACTGAAACTACTGCTCAAATTGAGAGTTTACTAAAGAGGGTTAGATTGATCTTGAAACTATCTGAACCATCATTAAAGCGTAGGGCTGGAATGGTTTTATCTAATATCCAACAGTTTATGACAGTTCCACGAGTTGAACAGATAGTTGATGAGGACAAGGTTATTGAATACAAAGAAGAGAATAGAACCATTAAGCTAGAAGGCGTAGAGATTAAGCGTATTTCAGCAGAAGACAGGACTAAAAATGCCATTGAGAAGAAAAAGCTCGCTGGCGATACTCCTGGTATGACACCTGAAGAGCTTGAAGGCGATATATCTACTGGCGATGCTTATGAGGTTAAAGAGATAGACGGCTATTCATTCTTTGAGTTTAAACCAGAAGATATTACAGGTAAGTATGATATTGAGATACAGTTTGAACCTAGCTTTGCTTTGAATAAACAAATGAAGATAAATAAGTTTATGCAAGTTGTTGATTTCTTATTAGCAAATCCTTTAACAGCTCCATTACTAGACCCACAGGTTATTGCTGATAATGCTATTGAGTTGCTTGAAGCACCTAAAGGATTGATACGAACCCCAGCAAACCAAGTGCCAGAGGGAGAACAACCTGCACCAGATGGTGGATTACCACCAGGAGGAGGTCAAGGAGCGCCACCACAAGCTACACCAGCTATACTACCAGAACAACCAGTTAAATAATTAACATAAATTTATGAAAACTTATTTAGGAGAAAAAGGTTTAAACAAAACTTGGCAAAAGAATTTCAAAAAAGATATAAAGTGCAAGAAATGTGGTGGTAATGCAAGGATTATGTTTGTAGCTTATGAGGATAGTGAGGAGTATAAAAATAAAGAGAAATATGTTTGCAATTTACATAAAAATAAAGGTAAAGGTGGATATTGGCCACATGATGCTATAGCTTGTGCCGTATATTTATGTGAAGATTGCTTTGAAGCTAATGCGGAAATAAATCAAGCTTAAATAATTAAATAATATATATGTTTAAAAAAATCATAGAGAAACTATACTGGAAAACTATATTTAATGATAAATTCTGGGGAGAGGAAATACCTGCTAAGTCAGCTAAGGAAACTAGAGACTTTTATACCATTAATAAAATGATGGAGTATGATAGCTTAATAGCTTATTTCGATAGAACCAAGAGACGCTTAATGGTCAAGTCAGCTAAGACTTCAGTAAACTTTGAAAAGAGAGCTAGATTAGACGCAGCTAAATATATGGGAGCTATTTGGATGCTAGACACAATCAACGAGAAGTTTAAAAGAAGTTTTGTCAATCACGAAGCCCAAAGAGCAATAGACCAAAAAAAGATTAAATCATTAAATAAGAAATAATATGAAAGAAAAGATTATAGGTAGTGATGAAAGCAGGCTTGAAGAGAAAATGAAGTTTGCCGAGAAAGTATCTAATAAGGTTATTGAAACAATGATTGATGAAAAGTGTCAAATTGAAGATGTAGGCTTAGTGCTAGATGTAGTAATGAAAAAGATTAATGCTAAGAAGGGTAGTAAGTTTAGTCAACTCTATCTTAACCATTTAATGGATGACAAGATGACTGTTAGTTTTAACGAATAGATTTTTGATATATTGATGGTGAGTAAAAACAATCATCTTAATTGATGGTTGGCATCTCTTCCCTCATCATCAATAATC